>Ga0247838_1000442_pt1 | contig 65601 bp, 40 predicted proteins | sample LaCruzMarch2015__5_FD_189097 | JGI IMG/M metagenome (GOLD analysis project Ga0247838, IMG submission 189097) | Freshwater microbial communities from meromictic Lake La Cruz, Castile-La Mancha, Spain - LaCruzMarch2015_15m | ecosystem: Environmental > Aquatic > Freshwater > Lake | place: Spain...
AGCCCCATCGGCTGCTGCGGCACCATAAAATATCGCAGACAAATAGGCTGAGCCATCGGTTCCATTGAAACAACGTGGATTGTTATATGCGCCTACGGCAAATAATTGATCCTTTTGTGTTACGATGGTCGACCCGGTTTGGCTACACAAATTGGCATCGGTAATGGTTACGCTGTAATTTCCTGTACCCAAACCGGTGGCTACCTGGGTGGTTTGGCTGATGCCATTGCCTTCCCATTGGTACGCAAAGGGGGCTGTTCCGCCAAAAATCTGTACGGATGCCCGGCCATCCGCCGCCGCAAAGCAAATCGTATCGGCAAATTCGGGCAATTGAATGACCAAGGCAGCGGCAGGCTGGGTAATTACTTCATTGAGCGTTACCGTACATGCACTGGCATCGGTGATGGTAGCGGAATAGTTGCCCGCAAACAAACCATATATTAAGGTGTCATTGGCCGTAAAACCATTGGGACCGGTCCACTTGGTTGAATAAACAGGCGTACCACCAAAGATATCCAGGGTGATGGCACCGCTCGCTTCCCCAAAACAGCGCACGGCCTGGTTGACAATATTGATGATGATGGCGCTGGGTTGTCCGATACTATCGGTTGCAACGGCGGTACAAGCTTGCGCATCCGTAACGGTAACGGTATAGGTTGCGGCGAGTTTATTGTTCAGGTTTTGGGTATTTTCCCCAGAACTCCACAAAAAGGAATAAGTTGGGGTGCCTCCTGTTGCGTTCAGGCTTATTTTTCCATCATTTTTGCCAAAACAGCTTGCATCGGTAGCATTGAGCACCACCTGGATGGCATTGGGTTGGGTGAGGGTGAGGCTACGGGTGGTTGTGCAGGCATTGCCATCCGAAATGGTCACCGTGTAGGTTCCGGCGCTCAAATTCGAAGCCGTGGCCAACGTTTGTGCGGCTGGGTCGTTCCAGACAAAGGTATAGGGTGCTGTTCCGCCCGTGGGTGTAACGGTGGCATTCCCGGTGCTATTGCTGTTACAATCTACATTGGTTTGGGCACTGGTGACACTCAGCGCGGGTGGTTCGTCGACCGCGATACTTACTGCCAGGGTACAGCTGTTGGCATCCGTGATGGTTACGGTGTACGTTTGTGCTGCCAGGCCTGTTGCCGTTTGGGTAGTTTGGATTGGAGTTGTGTTCCATGTATAGGTGTAGGGTCCTGTTCCACCGCTTGGATTTGCTGTCGCGGTGCCATTTTTACCGCCAAAACAACTTACAGACACTTTGGTCAAGTTGGTTGTTAAAGCCGGGGCCTCTCCAACAATGACAAACGTGGTTTCAGCACAACCATTTGCATCAGAAATCGTAACGGTATAGTTTCCAGCCACAATATTGGCATTTACAGCCGTGGTTGGGCCATTGCTCCAACTAAACTGATACGGCGCTACCCCACCCGATCCACTGGCGGTTGCACTTCCTGCGGGCGCACTAAAGCAGGGTGAAGTGCTACCAAGTACCTCCACTACCAAATCGGCAGGCTGATTTACTTGCCCGGAGGCAGTTGTCGTACAATTGTTGCTATCGGTGATGGTTACGGTATAGGTCCCCACACTCAGGTTAGAAGCAAGGACGCCTGTTTGTGGTGTTGTTCCGCTCCAGGTGTAGGTGTAACCTGCTGTTCCGCCGGTTGCGCTCGCGCTCAATTGGCCGTCATCGCCCCCAAAACAGCGCACATCTTGCACCAAACTGGTATTTGCATTCAAGACTGGTTTGCTTGCTACGGTCAAAGGCAAGGTATTCGAACAACCTGATCCATCAGTGATCGTTACAGTGTAGATCCCGGCGGTTAAGTTTTGGAACAAACCATTTGTATTGGTTTGTGCACCCAGGTTATAGGCATAAGGCGGGTTTGAACCATCGGGGGTTAATTGAATCGTGCCCGAGTTGCCACCAAAGCAAGCCACATCCTGAATCGCGATGGCGGGCGCTGGTTTTTGACAACAAAGTCCCGAACCAATATCAGCAGCGCAGGCATATGCCGGGTTGATGCCCCGCACTTCGAGGGTTACGGGCGCATTGTTGGGCAAGCCCGAAACATTGTGGAGCAGCGTCCCGGAAGCAGGCACCCAACCGGTTCCATTTACATTTACTTCAAAACTGGTCGCATTGACCACATTATTCCAGGTAAAACTGGCCATTCCGGTGCCAAAACTGGTACAATTCACGGTTGGCGCTTCAATACGCGGCAAAATATCCACCCGAATACTATCCGAAACAGAACAACCATAAGAATCGGTTGCAACTACCGTATAAGTAGTAGGCTGGGTTGGGGTGATGTTGGTGATCGGACAAGTTGGGCAACTTACGCCTACAATGGGCGTCCATTGGTAATTTACTTTATATTGAGGCTCGAAGGTGATGGTCCAGTCGCGTAAATTACCCACATTGCCCAGGGCGTCATCGCGCAATTGCAAGCGCCAGACGCCATTGGTGGGGTATTCGCCATCCCATAAATCGCTCCATTCGCCTTCTGGCAGCCAATTGCCCGTAAATGGGGTTGCGCTGGCCGGTGCAAACGGACCCGGGAAATTGATCTTGGTCGTAGCGGTCGGCGTAAAACAGGTATTGGTATAATCGTTTCCGCTCCCCCCGTTATCGGTCGACAATTCGATAAATTGTCCGCCCGGCGAAATCAGGTACATATCAATATCATCGTCCCAACTATGGCTGATATTTAGACATACCGAACGCAATACGGTGGGCGATAAAATATTGGGCGTTACCCCAAAAACAGTGATATCGGAAAAGACCGGTCCGAATAAAAACGGGATCTGAAAGTCCTGAAAATTGGAAAAAGACGGTGGCGGTGGCAAGGTAATGGGCAGGGTGCCGTTCAATTGCAAAGCAGGTGCATTTTGGCACAAGGCCGTATCAGGCAGCAAAGCAGGGGGCAACAGGCCATTGTCTTTTAAAGATATATATAAGGTGTCGCGGCTGCAAATATCGCGGCGAAAATCGAACGCCAACAGCTCCTGAGATTCGGTCAAATTATCTTGCAGGGCAATAATGGGAATGACCAATTCTGTTTGTCCAGCCGGGATAAAAAGGTTGGCTGGGATATTTTGGTAATCCACCCCGTTTACAGCCGATCCAAAAATGGTATAATCGATGGGAAAATCCTGTGCCTCCGGGCTTGGAAGGCGAAAGGTAATGCTTCCTTGAGCACAACCTTCTACCAGAACGCCATCCGGGCTGGTTGTTACTATTTCTGCACGCAAAGAACCGGTACCGAAACTTTTTGCTTCCAGAAACACGCCGGAATCATAAGCCGAATCACCGACATCGGCAATTGCGAGGGTAATGGTGTATTGCTGACAAGGTTGCACGATGGCTTCGGCGGTAAATACCTGCGTGTAACCATCGTACACGGGTTGTTTGGTCGAATTCAGGTTGTTGATATAAAACTGTTCGTTCACCGGGTTACATCCGACGCCATTTTGCGGATGCAGGTTGTTGATGGCTACAGGCAAAGTAGTGCCCGGAATTAAGGCAATATTTTTAGCCGTTGGAAATCCGGGCCCTTGAATAAAGAAACCGAAAATGTCGTTGTAGGCGCTGCAAGCAAATTCCGGGTATTCTTCCGAACCAAAGCAGTACCGAAAGCGCAGGGTATCGGAAGTTGGAATAAACGTGATAGAATAAACCGATACATCAGACAAGGCATCGGTTGTCAGGGCATCCAGGTTGGCATCGGTCGCGCCACTGCCGTTCGTATTATTTGCGAATACGTTGCCATCTTCCGTGCAGCCAAAATTGCCGCCAGCGGTTTCCACGCGGCCTGTCGACATGACAATGCCTCGTTCGATGCCGATTGTATTTTGGCCACCTGTAAAATAGCCTACTGCCTGCGGCACCCCGTTATAGGTGATATTCGTTACGGTTACGCCATTGCCCAGGAGCACATTGGAAACCAGGTTTTGTGGTGTAAATGGTGCTTGTGTAGCGTCCGTGACTTGTAAAGTTTGCGCTGGCAAAACAGCAGTAGCGCATAAAAGGCAGGTAAGGGCAAAAAGTTTTTGGAATGGGTAATGTGTGTATTGCATCCGGTGGAATTGATTAGAATTTGTTCTCGATACTTAGCTGAGATACAGGATGGGACCTTCGGAAGGGCTTCGGATGATGGATTAAAAATCATTTTAACTTGAAAGCTTAAAAGTAGGTGTTTCTTTGGATTCTCCATTTAATTCCTTTTAAAAAAGGTTCGTATTGGCCAAAATTAGATTTATATAGGCCCAAAACTTTACAATAGAACGCCTTTTTTTGCGGTATCCTAAATGTATCCGATCCATTTAACAACTAGTTTACATCCCTGAAATCAGTACATTAATCTAATTTCCAGACCTTTCCGACGGGTTTATTGTTTGATTTGCATTCGAATGCCCCATTCCTTTTACCATTTATTTAATAAAATTAATATGAATCAGTTTTTCAAATTCTTGTTCGCTTCTTGCCTGGGTACGGCCCTGGCGCTTTTTTTGTTGTTTTGGATTGGTATTGGCTGGGTAACAAGTATGGCAGGCAGTGCTACCGCAAAGGAAAAAGTAACCGTAGCGGAAAATTCTGTGCTGGAACTGGATTTTAAAAATCCGATCCCAGAAAAAACCAACAACCTCGAAATGGATCCTTTTTCTTTGGAACAAGAAGACGTTTTGGGTTTGCAGGACATGGTACTTGCCATCAAAAAAGCCAAAGAAGACCCTGATATTAAAGGTATTTTCCTGAATGGGACCAACATTTCGGCTGGAAAAGCAAGTGCTGCCACCCTCCGTGCTGCCTTGGCCGATTTTAAAACCTCCAATAAATTCATCGTTGCTTACGCCCATTATTACTCGCAGGGCGCTTACTACATAGCCTCTGTGGCAGATACGGTGCTGCTGAACCCAATTGGCGGCGTCGATTTTCGCGGTTATTCCAGCATGGTAGCGTTTTATAAAGGCATGCTCGATAAATTAGATGTGCAAATGCGCATTTTTTATGCCGGTAAATTTAAAAGCGCCACGGAACCTTTCCGTCTTGATAAAATGAGCGCCGATAACCGCATTCAGGTGCGTTCTTACTTGGGGGCTTTGTACGACAATACCATCCGCGACATTGCACAAAGCAGGCATATCACAGAAGCCGATTTGCGCAAAATTGCCGATAATTACGATGGTAGCAGTGCCGAAGGTGCCTTGAAAGCACATTTGATCGACCGCATTGCCCATGAAGATGCGGTGTACAACTTGCTGCGTAAAAATATCGGCTTGAAAGAAACTGATAAAATCAACCGGGTATCTCTGGAGGATTATTTTGACAGTCGGGTGAAAAAACTAGACTTGAGCACCAAAGACAAAATCGCGGTGGTGTATGCAGAGGGTACCATTACGGATGGCGAATCGCGCAAGGCCGGGGAAATTACGGATGGCGAATTTGTCAAAATTTTGCGTAAAATTAGAAAAGACGAACATGTACGGGCTGTCGTGTTGCGCATCAACTCACCGGGTGGCAGTGTATTAGCCAGTGAAAATATTTTCCGGGAAGTCATGTTGTGCAAGCAAGCGGGCAAACCCGTTGTGGTGAGCATGGGCGATGTGGCGGCATCAGGCGGCTATTACATTGGTTGTCAGGCAGATAGTATTTTTGCCGAACCCAACACCATCACCGGCTCTATTGGGGTATTTGGCATGATGCCGATTTTGCAAAATACCATGAAAAACAAGTTGGGCATTACCTATGATACCGTTCGGACGGGCCGGTTCTCTGCTTTTGGTACGCCGTTTTTCGATTTATCACCCGAAGAGCAAAAAATAATTCAAGCGCGTATTGATGAAACGTATGAAGATTTCTTGTTCAAGGTAGGCACCGGCCGGAAAATGACCCGCGACCAGGTGAATGAAATCGCACAAGGCCGGGTATGGGCGGGCACCAAGGCGAAAGAACTCGGGCTGGTAGATGCCTTGGGTGGATTGGATCGCGCCGTAAAATCGGCGGCTTCCCTGGCGCACCTGGAAAAGTATCGTACAACTGATTTCCCGCGCAGCCAAACAGCCATCGAGCAGTTTATTGATAAAATTTCCAATAAGAAAGACCGTGAAGATTATGTAAAAACCAGTGCAATTCGCTCAGAACTCGACGATTTGTACCCGATTTACAAGTCTTTGAGCGATATCCGAAAAAGCAGTGGATTGCAGATGCGGATGCCGTTTGAAATGATCATTCAATAACCCGTTACTTTTTCTCGGCGATTCTTTTCAGTTCGTTGAGTTTCCAAAGTGCATCCATGGGGGTCATGGTATTCAAATCGAGCCCAAGCAGTTCTTCTTTGATACGCAGGGTGAATTCATCCACATCAAAAATATGCAATTGCAGGGGCGATGCGATGTTTTTGACCTTCTTTTTCAAATCAGGCGTTTGCGGTGCAGACGCCTGATTTTTTTGTGCATCGGCATGGATCGGATTGGCCGGGGCATCGATGTGTTTTTCTTCGAGTTCTTTCAAAATTTCCTGCGCCCGTTCTACCAGCAATTGGGGCATGCCTGCCATCCGCGCCACATGGATACCAAAAGAGTGGTTGGACCCACCGGGGGTTAATTTGCGCAAAAACACTACTTTTTGACCAATTTCTTTGGTGCTCACATGGAAATTGTGAATGCGGGGCAGTTTTTCGGCCAGTTCATTGAGTTCGTGGTAGTGGGTAGCAAACAGCGTTTTGGGCCTTGCTTTCCCGTTATCATGCAAAAACTCCACAATGCTCCAGGCAATACTAATGCCGTCGTAGGTGCTGGTCCCCCGTCCAATTTCATCGAGTAAAATGAGCGAGCGGTTGCTGATGTTGTTCATAATCAGCGCGGTTTCATTCATTTCTACCATAAAAGTACTTTCGCCCCCACTGATGTTATCGCTAGCGCCCACGCGGGTAAACACTTTGTCAACCAGGCCAATACGGGCGCGGTCGGCGGGTACAAAACTGCCCATTTGCGCCATCAGGGTAATCAAGGCAGTTTGGCGCAGCAAGGCCGATTTACCAGCCATATTCGGGCCGGTGATCAGGATAATTTGCACTTCATCGTTATCAAGGTACACATCGTTGGGGATGTATTGCTCGCCCACGGGCAATTGGGTTTCAATGACCGGATGGCGTGCGCCTTGCAGGTCAATCACCGTAGAATCATCTATTTCGGGGCGGACATAGCCTTGCTGGAGCGCTATTTTGGCAAAAGACAAGAGGCAATCCAGTTGGGCGATGATTTGCGCGTCGTATTGAATGGGTTGGATAAACGCCCCCGTTTCGGTCACCAATTCGGCAAACAGGCGTTCTTCCAGGGCCAGGATTTTTTCTTCTGCCCCCAGGATTTTACCTTCCAGGGTTTTCAATTCGTCGGTAATAAAGCGCTCGCCATTGGCAATGGTTTGTTTGCGAATCCAGTCAGACGGCACCTGATCTTTCCATTTGGCAGTTACCTCCAGGAAGTAACCAAACACATTATTAAAGCCAATTTTGAGGCTTGGAATACCCGTGCGCTCAGATTCTCTTTGTTGAATTTCGAGCAGTAAGTCGCGGCTATTGCGCACAATATTGCGCAGTTCGTCAATTTCGGGGTGCGCGCCATCGGCAATGGCACCGCCTTTGCGCACATCGGTGGGTGGTTCGGCGGCAATCACCGATTCAATGCGTTTGCGCAAGCCGGAGCAAGGGTTGATGGCTTCCCCCAAGCGTTGCAGGAAGGTATTGTCGGCGGCCTGGAGCAGCGACTTGAGCTGTTCAATGGCTTGCAGGGCCCGTCGAAGCTGCATGATTTCGCGCGGATTAATTTTGCCCACCGAAGTTTTAGACATCAGCCGTTCGAGGTCACCTACCTGACGCACCAGGGGCTCCGTTTCCAGTCTGATTGTTTGCTGCTCCATAAAATAGGCAACAATATCATGGCGCTCTTCAATTTGCACTTGCTGGGTGAGTGGCAGCAATACCCATTTTTTAAGCAAGCGTGCGCCCATGGGGCTGATGGTTTTGTCCAGTACATGGAGCAGTGAAACCCCTTGTTCGTGGTTGCTGTACACCAGTTCGAGGTTGCGGATGGTAAACCGATCAAGCCAAACATATTGATCCGTTTGCAGTCTGCTCAGTCCAAGAATATGTCCCAATCGGGTATTTTCGGTGGTGCCCAAATAATGCAAAGCGGCCCCTGCTGCCGTTTGGGCGAGGTCCAGTTCCTCAATCCCGAAACCCTTTAAACTGGCCGTATGGAAATGGTTGAGTAGTTTTTCCCGACCAAAATCGCGGGTAAAAATCCAGTCTTCCAGGGTAAAAGTGTAAAATTTATCTCCAAAACTGGCTTGAAACTCCTTCAAACGGCTTTTGGGTAAAATCAATTCGGAAGGCCGGAAACTCTGTAAAAGTTTGTCTACGGCTGCCAAATCCCCCTCACTTACAAAAAACTCGCCGGTACTGATATCCAGAAAGGCTACGCCAAATTGATCATTTTTGCCATAGGCCAGGGTGGCCAGGAAGTTATTCTGGTTGAATTCCAACAAGGCATCATCGGTCGTAACCCCAGGCGTAACCACTTCTGTTACAGCACGGCGCACTACTTTTCCGGGCGTTGGTTTTTCCATTTGCTCACAAATGGCTACCCGATATCCGGCTCTTACCAGCCTGGGCAAATATAAATCCATGGAATGGTAAGGGAAACCGGCCAATTCGACATCTAAACCTCCGTTGTTCCGGCTCGTGAGGGTAATACCCAGCGCGCGCGCGGCTTTGATGGCATCTTCGCCGAAGGTTTCATAAAAATCGCCCACCCGGAACAGCAAGAGTGCTTCGGGATATTTTGCTTTTACCTGATGATATTGCGTCATCAGCGGCGTGGTAGTGGGCGTTGAATCGGAAGCGGAACCGTCTTTTTTCGTTCGGGCCATGGGAAAATATGAATAATTGGAGACGTTGGATCGCAGCGTGGGGTGCTAATGCGAAAACCACAAAGGTAGTTGTGGGAATCGGGTTCTTTGATAAAATTTCGGAGATCCTTGCCTAAAGATTTTGACAAGCGAACCATTTCTGATGGCAACGCAAATTGCAATTTGTTTGAAACGCCGAATATTTCATAATTTCGCACTCGGGATTGAGAAATACTATTTGCCTGAACGCCGCAAATATGTTGTTAAGCATTTTACCAGGCAGCGTATTGCTTAGTCTTTGTATCATCCAACATGCTCTTTCCAATCAACCGACTATTGTCGAACGTCTAACTTTCTTACTATGCGTCTTTGGTTTACACTTTTGGTTTTTTGCTTATTTACTGAACAATTGCTTCATGCCCAGCAATCAGTTCCTGTTGAATTACAGGGTACTAAAATGCGGAAAGAACTGATTTTAAACAACGGTCAGCTCGGTATTGAACTTTGTGGTTTGACGCCTGGCTTTAGCTATACCGTGTTTGTCAATCCGGTTTTAGCGCAACAAACCGATCAATTTCAAGTTTTTCCGGGTAAGGCGCCCAATGGGCTTAATGGATTTGAGCCAACCCCTGGTCGCACCAATGCCGCAAAATTCAAGGCAGATGCTGCTTGCGTAAAATTGGTTTCAAAATTAGTAGCAGGAAAGCAGGCGGATAATCAGCATTTCGTTTTGACAATTATTTGTATTGATTGTCCGGAGGATGAGACCTGGAAGGAGCATTTTTTAAATGGTGTTGAAATGGCCAACATCAATACAACCGGCAGCGTGTCGGCCAGCTCCCTGGTAACCAACACCTTGATTGGGGGCAACTGTTTTCAGGTGACCAATATTACCTCCGCGGGCAGTGCCAGTTCGCGGGGCACTTTTACCAATGGCGCTACCAGCATCGGAATCGCTAACGGGGTGGTATTGTGTACGGGCAATGTAAATACCGTGCATGGGCCCAACAATGCCGGCAATGCGGGTGGTGGTTTTAACAATAATTCGGCCGATGATACAGATTTGGCAACTTTAAGTACGGGCAACCAATGGGATGTATCTAAAATTGAGTTTGACTTTACGCCCACTACAAATAAAGTTGAGTTTCAGTTTGTATTTGGTTCGGAGGAGTACTGCGAATTTGTAGGCAGTGGTTTTAATGACGTTTTTGGTTTTTTTATCAGTGGGCCGGGCATCGCGGGCACGCAAAACATCGCACTCATTCCGAGCACGAGCACACCCGTAACCATTAATAATGTAAATCATAACACCAATACTGGATTTTACGTCAATAACAACAACAACAATGCCGCTTGTAACAACTTAGGCGCTTTTAACCTGGCAGAATGTCAATTGGATGGCTGGACAACGGTGCTAACGGCTACCACTGGATTGCAAGCCTGTGGTACCTACCATATCAAACTGGCAATTGCAGATATTGGAGATGCTGCTTACGCCTCGGCCGTATTTTTAAAAGCGAACTCCTTTGACGCCGGGGGGATTGCCCAAATCAATGCGGTTTATCCGGCAGGCCAAACATTTGTATATGAGGATTGCCTTCCTGGCGGGTTTATTCGATTTGTTCGAGGCAACAATGACCTTTCCTTGCCCTTTGAGGTAAACTTCACCATCGCTGGTACCGCAACAGCTGGCGATGATTATGCGACTATTACGAGCCCTGTGATCATTCCAGCGGGGCAGTCTGAAATTCTAATTCCTGTTACTGCTTTTGGAGATTTGATTGTGGAAGGCGATGAAACCATCGAAATCACCCTTTCCAATCCGTGTACTTGTAACCAACAACCGTTGATCTTTACCATTAAAGACAATTTGGAACTGGAGGTAACGATGGATGATGTTACCCTTTGCGGCGGCTCTAATACCAGCCTTTCCCCAACAATAACAGGCGGCGTACCACCTTACACTTATTTGTGGAATACCGGTGCAACAACGAGCTCGATTAATATCACCACCCCGGGCACCAATACCTATACGGTAAGAGTTACGGATAAATGCGGCACTTCCCAAACAGTCAGCGCCGTGGTCAGTTTGGTACCGCAGCCAACGGCCAATCTGACTGGATCAGGTTTCTTTTGTGCAGGAAGTAGCACGCCCGTCAACCTGAACCTTACCCTCACGGGCATTGGCCCCTGGGAGGTTACTTACAACGCTGGCGGAACTCAGGTTACGGAAACATTCAATTCCACGCCGGCGGTTATTGTTGCCACCGAACCCGGCGTGTACAACCTGGTCAGTGTCGAATCAGGCAACGGGTGCACCGGAACGGTAACCGGAAGCGTCACCTTGGCTGATATTACGATTACCCTCACCCAAACGCCCACCAATCCGCCCTGTTTTGGCATTAATAATGGTACCATTACCTCTACGGCCAGCGGAGGAAGTGCTCCATTTACCTATTTATGGAGCAATAACGCGACCACACCAAATCTAAGCAACCTCGGACCCAATACCTATTCGGTTACGGTCACAAATGGCAACGGTTGTACCACAACCAATGAAATTACCCTTACCGCGCCGCCAGAATTGACCGCCAATATCGTAGGAAGCCTGAACATTGATTGTAATAATCCGCAAGGCAATGCAGACCTGGAAGTGGGTGGCGGCACCCCTTCTTACGATTTTCTTTGGAGTAATAGTTCTACCCAGGAAGACCCTGTTTTCACGGCTGGAGGAAACTACACTGTGACCGTGACCGACGATAACAACTGTACCATAACGGCATCTGTGACCATCGCAGCCAACACGACTTTACCCACGGCGGTGATTGCTCCTCCGGCACAAGTCACCTGTGCCAACCCCGAACTGACGCTCAATGCAACAGGATCTTCCCAGGGATCTAATTTTACCTATGCCTGGAGCGGACCGGGTTTCGTTTGTTGCGAAACAACCCTTGAGCCGCAAATCAATACAGGTGGTTTGTATGTTTTAACAGTTACCAATACCGACAATGGATGCACCAGGGCCGTTTCTGTGAATGTCGTTCAAAATAATACGCCCCCCAATGTAAACATCAATACACCCGCCAATATTGGCTGCACCACACCTACCATTACCTTGAATGGAAACGGGACGGCAACCGGTGCAGGAATCAGTTACCAATGGACCACCAGTGGCGGCAATTTTGTATGTTGCACCAACACCTTAAATCCACAAGTGAACCAGGCGGGTACGTACACCTTGCTGGTCACCAACAGCAACAATGGGTGTACCAATGAAGAAACCGTTACGGTCAGCGGGGATATTGTGCCGCCCGTGGCAACGATTGCACCGCCCAATGTGGTCAATTGTTTCGAACCTGAAATCACCCTCGATGCCTCCGGCTCCTCCCAAGGGGGCAATTTTACCTACAACTGGTCTGGACCTGCGGGTGGCATTAACAGCGGGGGCAATACCTTGAATCCGAGTGTAGACCTTGCAGGAACTTATATTTTAACCGTTACCAATGCGGATAATAATTGCACGGCAACTGCCAGTGTTACGGTTTCTTTGAATCAGACCTTACCCACCGCCGTTGCAACGAGCCCCGGCATTTTGAATTGTACAGTCACGGAATTAACCCTCAGCGGCGTAGGTTCTTCCAGCGGACCCAACTTTGAATACGAATGGACCACCAATGGCGGCAATTTTGTAAGCGGTGAAACAACCCTCAATCCGGTTATTGACCAGCCCGGTATTTACTTGATTCAGGTAACCGATTTAACCAATGGTTGTACCAGAATAGCCTCTGTGGCAGTAAATCAAAACATTACGCCACCCAATGTAAATATCAATACACCTGCCAACATTGGATGCAATATGCCCGTGGTAACACTCAATGGCAGTGGAACCTCCACGGGTGCTAATTTTACCTATTTGTGGACTACTACGGATGGTAATTTTGTGTGCTGCACGACCACACTCAATCCACAGGTAAATTCAGCAGGTACCTATAACCTGGTGGTCACCAACACCACCAACGGTTGTACCAATGAAGAATCGGTTACGATAACAGGCAATACGATCCTGCCGATTGCAGACATTGCTCCGCCAATTACGGTAGATTGTAACAACCCGGAAATTACCCTCGACGGATCAGGCTCTTCTCAAAATGGCAACTTTGTGTACAATTGGTCAGGCCCATCCGGGGGCATCAATAACGGCGGTAGCACACTTAACCCAAGTGTGGATCAGCCCGGAACGTATACACTGACCGTAACCGATGCGGATAACAATTGTACCGCAACTGCAACAGTCACCGTGGTGGCCAACCTGACATTGCCTACAGCAGTTGCGGCAACACCCCCAACGCTTACCTGTCAGAACCCGCAACTAACCTTAAACGGCACAGGGTCTTCTACCGGAAGCAACTTTACCTATGAATGGACGACCGGAAATGGCAATATCGTAAGCGATGAAACAACGCTCAATCCGGTGATCGACCAACCGGGCGCATACACCCTGGTGGTGACCAATACAACCAATGGTTGCACCAAGTCGGTGACAGTGACGGTCAACGCGAATCAGAATTTCCCCATAGCCAGTGCTGGCCCTAGCCTGGAACTAAACTGTCTATTCCCAACCCGGGTGATTCAGGGCAGTGGCTCCCTGGGCAACGGATTTTCGTTCCAATGGATCCCCAATCCGGGCAACATTGTTTCCGGCGCAAACACCTACACGCCTACGGTGAACCAAGCCGGTTTCTATACGCTCTTGGTTACCAATACCGCCAATGGATGTACCAGTGAAGACATTGTAGAAATTACGGAGAACTTTAACACCCCCGAAGCCCTGATTGCGCCACCGGAAGTACTGACTTGTGCAACGCCAGAAATTAACCTGGACGCCACCGGATCTTCGCAAGGCGGAAATTATACCTATACCTGGTCCTCCATGCCAGCAGGTGGGATTATTAGTGGTGGCAATACAGACAACCCGACCGTCAATAAACCAGGCACCTACAAACTAACCATCACCGATACAGAAAGTGGTTGCACGGCTACAAGCCAAGTGGTTGTTACACAGGATATTACACCACCGGTAGCCAATGCAGGTCCAGGTGGACAAATTAGTTGCCAGATGCCCACCCTGATTTTGAGTGGCAGTGGTTCTACCGGCCCCGATTTTGCTTATGAATGGTCGACCACGTCGGGCAATATTTTAAGTGGCGAAAACACCCTATCTCCAGAGATTAATGAAGGCGGCCAATATCGCCTGGTGGTGATCAATACAAGCAATGGATGTACGGCCCAAAGCACAGTGAATATTACCGTCAACCAAAATTTCCCCAACGCGGTGGGCGGCCCGGACCTTGAATTGAACTGCCAGAATAATGGTATTGTAGAATTAAATGGCACTGGCACTTCCACGGGATCCACGTACACCTATCAGTGGACGGCCAATCCCGGGAACATTGTTTCAGGCGGAAATACCTTGAAGCCTAAAGTCAATGAAGCCGGTTTTTACACCCTGTTGGTGACCAATACGGCCAATGGATGCACCGATGAAGCGGAAGTATTTGTTGCCGACAACATTATTTACCCCGTTCCGCTCATTGCGCCGCCCCAGGAACTGAATTGCAACTTCACTACGGTGGAATTGGATGCAAACGGTTCTACGTATAGTGCGGCCGGTGCATTCCAATGGACGACCGTGGGTGGCAATATTTTAAATGGAGCCAACACCCTCAACCCGGAAATCAATCAGCCTGGAACGTATAAACTGGTGATCACCAACCAGGATAATTTCTGTACCGCGACTTTATCTGTGGTCGTGACCAAAAACATCACGGCACCCGCTGCTACTGCGGTAGCAAATGGCATTTTAACTTGCCAATTCCCACAACTTGAATTGAATGGCACGGGATCTTCCCAAGGTCCGGAATTCTTTTATGTGTGGACTACCCAGGATGGCAACATCGTTTCTGGCAACCTTACCCTGAACCCAACGGTGAGTGAACCCGGTGTATATCAATTACTTGTATCGAACAACGACAACGGATGCACCCAAACAGCGGCTGTAACGGTTACGACCAGTCAGGTGTTTCCCCAGGCCAATGCGGGTGCTCCTTCAGACCTTACCTGTGCGATCGGGCAAATTACCCTCAGTGGAATCAGTTCTTCACAGGGGAATCAATATGCTTATGTGTGGTCAACGCCCAATGGCAACATTATTTCGGGTGCCAATACCCTCACGCCCGTTGTAAATGCGCCGGGTGTGTACGATTTGTCGGTCGTGAACTTGCAAAACGGATGTACCACCACGGCTTCGGTAGTGATCGGTACCAATTATACAAATCCAGTGGCCGTCGTTGCCCCAGCAGGCATCCTGAGTTGCAGCCAACCTTCCTTAAGTTTGAACGGAACAGGCTCCAGCACAGGGAGTATTTTTACCTACAATTGGAGCAGCGTTAATGGCAATTTCCTTTCGGGACAAACTACCCTGAATCCATTGGTGAATGCAACCGGCGTGTACGATTTAATGATTACCAATACGGTAAACGGCTGCACCACCACCGCAAGTACCACCGTGACAGCCGATGCCAGTGTACCCACCGCAATAGCAGGCATACCCAATACGCTCACCTGCACCGTGGATAAAATTACACTAAACGGCACCAGTTCCAGTTCTGGGACCCCATTTATTTACCAATGGACAGGCCCTGGAATTCTTTCTGGCGACAATACGCTAACGCCGGTGGTGGACAAACCAGGTTTGTATGAGCTACAAGTGACCAACACGTCCAACGGATGTACCGCCCTTTCCGCAGTAACCATTCCGCAAGATATTGTCCTGCCCATTGCCGAGGCAGGCCCTGGTAGTCAGTTGGACTGTGATGATTTGACGATTACCCTGCAAGGAGACAGTTCGAGCACAGGGCCTATGTTTGTGTACGACTGGAGTACCTTGAATGGGGCTATTGTATCGGGGGCCAATACCCTTACCCCAACCATTACAGCACCCGGCATTTACAAATTAATGGCCACCAATGTCCAGAATGGATGTTGGGCTTGCGATTCGGTGGTCATCACCCAGGATGTGGTTTTCCCAGTTGCGGATGCGGGGAACCCAGGCTTAATTACTTGTACCAATCCTACCGTTACACTCGGTGCCAGTGGCAGTACGGGTACGCCATTTACCTACACCTGGACAACAGCGGATGGCAATATAGCAATCGGCAGCAACACCCTAAACCCAGTGGTGGATGCACCCGGCACCTACAATTTGCTGATTACCAATGTAAATAACGCCTGCACAGCCTCCGATATGGTGGTGGTTAATAAAGATGCCAATGTACCCATTGCAACTGCGAATGTTACAGGTGAACTCAACTGCGTGGTGCAGGAATTGACCTTGAGCGGTGCAAATTCAACCCAGGGAACGACGATTGTAACCAATTGGACCACCCCAGATGGTAATATTGTATCGGGGGCCAATGGCCTTTCACCCGTTGTAGATGCACCTGGCGTTTATACCTTGACTATTTTTAATAATGCCAACAATTGCAAAGCGGTATCTACCGTCAATGTAAACCTGAATATTACGCCGCCGGTCGCAAATGCGGGCACCCCTGCTGTTATTTCCTGCCTGAACCCGATTCTTACACTCAATGGAAATGGTTCCAGTCAGGGCAGCCAATACACCTATAATTGGGAAACCCTCAATGGTCAAATCTTGAATGGCGGCACGACCTTGACGCCCCAAATTGACCAATCCGGCTTTTACACGATCGCAGTGACCGATCAAAGCAACGGCTGTACCGCTACCGCAACGGTACAAATTATCCGCGACCAAAATACACCGGAAGCCGATGCAGGTCCGACACCAACGCTAACTTGTGCCGTTTTATCGCTCGATCTAAACGGCAGCGCCAGTAGTGCTGGACCGCAATTTGCCTATAATTGGAATACCCCCGATGGCTTAATTCTGTTGGGTGCCAATACCCTTACCCCAACCGTTGGAGCGCCTGGAACTTACCAATTGACGGTATCAAATGCACAAAATGGTTGTTCCGCAATCGCTTCTGTGGTGGTGAATGAAAATATTACCTTGCCCATTGCCGAGGCTGGCGCTAGCCCCACCCTGACCTGCGCCGTAACATCCCTCCAACTGGATGGTGCAGGCAGTAGTCCAGGTGCTAACCAAGTCAGCTATTTGTGGACCACCACCAATGGCCAAATTATCAGTGGAAACAACACCTTAAATCCGACCATTGGCGATCCGGGTGCCTACCAGTTGCTGGTTACAGACCTATTAAACGGCTGTACCCAAACCGATGCCGTGGAGGTGCTTGAAGACATCACGTCTCCACTTGCAGCAAGCGCCGTGGTGGGCGAAATAACCTGCTCGGTCAAAGCGCTCCCCCTCAGTGGAACAGGCAGCAGCACGGGCAGCAATTTTGTGTATCAATGGACAACCGCAAATGGCAAAATATTGGATGGCGATACGACCCTAACGCCCAATGTGAACAAAGCAGGCACCTACAACTTGTTGGTAACCAATACGATTACCGGTTGTACGGAAACTGCGGGCGTTACCGTAACACAAAATATTATCCCTCCAACCGTTGACGCGGGCGCAACCAGTCAATTGACCTGCGCGGTTACCAGTTTGTCGCTCAGTGGCACAGCCAATGGGGGAATCAACGGCGTGAGTTACGCCTGGACAGGCCCAGGAATCCTTTCCGGAAATACGACGCCGGATCCTTTGATCAATGTGATTGGGACCTACTACCTCACAGCCACCGATTTGTACAATGGATGTACCGCAAAAGATTCGGTCAAAATTTTACCCAATACCACTGCGCCTACCATCGCCATTGCCAACCCGGATGTGTTGACTTGCAAAATTAATCAACTGTATATCAACGCCGTAGGTACCAGTACGGGTGCTCAATATTCCTACAATTGGTCGGGACCAGGCCTCGTAAGCGGCAGTACCAGCCTAACGCCCCTGGTAGAACAGCCTGGAACCTACCAGATCACGGTAAGCAACAACCTGAATGGCTGTACCAGCGTGGCGAGTGCAACCGTTACCCAAAATGTACTATTGCCCATCGCAGAAGCTGGAAACGGGTTTGAATTAACCTGTTCCATCAATTCAGATGCTTTAAGTGCAAATGGATCTTCCAATGGTGCAAATTTTGCCTATCAATGGGGTACAAGCGATGGCAATATCTTATCGGGTGCCAACACGGATGCACCCATCGTTAGTGCCGTTGGTACCTATCAACTGACGGTAACCAACTTGAGCACCGGTTGCACTGCTGAAGATGCGACCATCGTAACCCGCAATACCAATTTCCCTTCCGACATTTTATTTTCCAGCGACCCGCCAGCTTGCGGAAATCAACTGGGCAGCATTGTGTTTGAAGAAGTTACGGGCGGTGTTGGGCCTTACCTGTATTCGATTGATGGTGGAAATCAGTTTTTATCTGCATCAGACTTTACGCAATTAAAGCCTGGCACCTATCAATTAGTCGTTCAGGATGTGAATGGTTGCGAATATGATGAAACCCTGGTGTTCCCGGTACCTTTGGAGCCACAAGTAGACCTGCCTGGCACCATTGCGCTGGCATTTGGCGAATCGGCTACCTTGACCGCCAACCTGAACATTCCGTTGCAGGAAATCGATACCATCATTTGGTCACCGATGAACACCCTCACCCTGACCAACAAACCGAATGTGGTTTTGGCGCGTCCATTCAGCAATACGGAATATACCGTGTTGATTATCAATAAGGATGGTTGTGAGGACCGGGCAAAAATATTGGTCGGCGTTTCCGACCCGGATATTTGGGCGCCCAATGTGATCAATCCGGATTTGAGTTCGAATGAAAACAACGTGTTCCTGCTGTTTGCACGGGAAAAAACCGTAAAAAGGATCAATTCGCTGCAAATTTATGACCGTTGGGGCACCCAGATTTTCCAGGTCAAAGATATATTACCGAATGTTGCTAAAAGCGGTTGGGATGGCACCTTCCAGGGGCAACCACTCAATCCGGCCGTATTTGTTTGGTGGGCAGAAGTAGAACTGGAAAGTGGACAAAAACTGCTGATGAAAGGTGATGTGACCATTGTTCGATAAAATAAAGACTTGATTATAAGGGCTTTCGGTTATAAACCGCTGCTATAGATTTTGGGCAAATTATTTTGATCATTCAAGACAAATTGCACAAAACCCATTATGGTTGCGTATAAATAACCGGAAGCCCTTTTTTCTTTAGACAAACTGGGCTAATTTTACGCAGCCAATTGAAGGCAAATAAAGCATTTCAAAGCTAGCACGATTACATATGTGGACACTTATTGAAGGTTTTAACCACCTTACAGCAGAAGAATTTGATACCCTGGTGGACGCACCAGCCCTCATTACCATATTGATTGCCGGTTCCGATGGCGAACTGGATCAGGAAGAACGCACTTGGTCGGAACGCTTGTTGCGCTCCCGCACCTACAATACGCCCAAAGATTTAAACGAATTCTATCGCGTTGTTTCAGAAATTTTCTGGGTAAAGCTCAATGGGTATATGAATGAATTCCCGGAGGAACCTGCAGCGCGCAACCCGATCATTGTGGAGCATTTGGCGCGTATTAACCCCATTTTGGCAAAATTATCACCCGAAATTGCCTATGGGTTGTACCACGGCTTTGTAAAACTCGCCGAAGAAACCGCAAAAGCATCGGGTGGTTTCTTGCGCATTGGGGCAATTTCGCCAGAAGAAGCGCTTTGGATTGATTTGCCCATGCTTACCCCCGTTCCTGCACCCGCCAGCAATGCATTGGCCGATACAAACGAAGAAACAGCAGACGAGGACGAAGATTAGGCAAAGTGGATGGAGAAACAAGTGCCTTCATTGGGTACACTTTCCACATAAATGGAACCTCCCATGGCTTCAATTTGATTTTTGGTGATAAACAACCCAATGCCACGCGCATCTGAATTGCTATGAAAGGTTTTATACATGCCAAAAATTTTGTCACCGTGCTTTTCTAAATCAATACCGATCCCGTTATCCTGTATTCGAAGCACCCATTGTTTGTCTGAATAAACCGCAGTCAGTTCAATACGAGGCTGTCGATTTGGATGGCTATATTTGATCGCATTGGAGAGAATGTTTAACAGGACACTTTCCAGGTATGCCGGATTGTACATTACCGCGATGTTGGGATCTATATTTTGAACAATCAAAGCATTTTTGCTTTCAAATGCCCCTTTGAGTACTTCCATCGCACGCGCCAGGTATTGGGTCAAATTAAGCGGTTCGACCAGTAAATTAATATTCGTTTGGATGGATACAACTTCGTTCAGGTTGTGCAAGGTATCATCCAATCGATTCGATACATTGAGCAGATGGCTAAACATTTCTTGTTTGTCAGGGTCTGTTTCATCCTGATAAAGGAAATTGGAAATGGCATTGATATTGCTGGTATGGGATCGTAAGTTGTGGGAAACGATATAGGAAAAATTGAGCAGTCTTTTATTTTGCTCCGTAACCAGATCTAAAGACTTGCTTAAGGCCAATTCGGCATTTTTAAGCGAGGTTATATCATAGTTGATACCGATTATTTTGTAGGGAACCCCTTGGGCATCGTTTACAACCCGGGCATCCGCCTTAATAAAGCGCACTTCTCCAGATTTCCAGATAATGCGAAAAAATGTATTAAATTCCTTTTCCTGACGGATCGTAGCCTGCAATTCAGCTGCGGCATTTTCTAAATCATCCGGGTGTACACAGGAGGCCCAAGCTTCATAAACACCTTCAAATTCGTCCGGCTCCACATTAAAAACCCGATACATCACCGCATCCCAAATGAGCGAATTGTCTTTTAAATTATACTCCCAAACCCCCAGACCTGCAGAATCGGCGGCCACTGCAAAGCGTTGGTTAATTTCTTTCAAAGCAGCCTCACACTCAGGTTCTTGCGCATCTGAACACGCCTTTTTCCGCAATGTTTTAATGGTTTCTTGGGCCGTTTCCAACTCCATTTTTTGCGTCTCAAATTGAATTCGGAGCGCTTCTAGCTCCTGGAGTATGCAGTCCAATTCAAACGAGGTAACGGATGCCGCTTCTGATGCGCGACCCTGTGCCTGCATACCCGGATGAAAGGGTACATTCTTTTCCAAAATATATTTAGCGCCTTTTTTCATGGACAATACTTGTGAAGCCATACTGGAATAACAATTCTTGTGCCACTAACTACATCCTTATGTAAATTACTTGAATAAAACGTCGAAGAACAAATGTCTACTTTAAATAAATTGTGAAGGTAGTACCTACATTTACCTTACTTTCGACCGCAACACTTCCCCCCATGGCTTCTATTTGATTTTTAGTAATAAACAACCCCAATCCTTTGGCATCGGCATTTCCGTGAAAGGTTTTGTACATTCCGAATAGTTTGTCGCCATTTTTTTCCAGGTCTATGCCCAATCCATTATCCGAAATTTGAAGCACTTTGTGCACTTGTGCATCAACAAAACGAATCGTTATTTCTGGAATTCGATCCGGGTGGCTGTATTTAAGCGCATTGGAAACAAAGTTAAAAAGGATACTTTCCAAATAGGCGGGGTTGTATTGCACTGCTACCCCGGCCGGGATATCGCACTTGATCTGCGCCTTCTTAGCGAGCATTTGTTCTTGTAACAACAACAGCGTTTTCTGAATATATTCGTTTAATTCCAGCGTCTCAATTTGTAAATTGTCATTTTGTTGAATAGAAACCACTTCATTGAGGTTGTGCAAGGTTTCATCGAGCCGGGTTGCAACCGTTTGCAAGTGGTTGAGCATCATTTGCTGCTCTTCCGGATCGCTTGCCTCTTGTAAAAAACTCAAAATCGTTTTGATATTGCTGGCATGTGAGCGCAGGTTATGCGAAACGATATAGGAAAAATTGAGGAGGCGCTTGTTTTGATCGGTTGCCAGGTTGAAGGACTTTTGTAACTCAATTTCGGCCAATTTGCGTTCTGTGATTTCAATTCGAATAGAAATATACTGATATGGACGGCCTTGGGTATCCAAAAAAGGTACAATGGTATTATCTACCCAATAATAGCTACCGTCTTTGGCTTTGTTTCGGATTTCGCCTTTCCAAATTTTCCCACTGGCGATGGTATTCCATAAATCGCGAAAAAAAGACTTGGAATGATACCCGGAATTGACAATATTATGATTGGCGCCCAGCAATTCCTCCTCCGTAAATTTGGCTATTTTACAAAAATTGGCATTTACATAAGTAATAATCCCCTTCGGATTGGTAATGGAAACGATGGAAGACTCATCCAGGGCAAATTTGTAATCGGAAATTTCTTTTAGAGACCGTTGTAAGGCAATTTCATTCAATTTTCGATCGGTGATATTTTCGATCATCATGACCACACCCGTTATTTTGTTCTGCTGGCCTATAACCGGTGTAAATTTTACAGCATACCAAAACTCCTCTTTATTATTGAAAAACAGATTACGTTCATATTCCATGGTTTTCCCATCCAGCACCGATTGAACCATGAGTTTCAACCCGGCGATCCGTTCGGTGGGGAAATAATCAAATAACAGATCATTCTTTTTTAGTATTTGATTATGTTTTCGATGAATAAACAGGCTTGCGGGCCGGTTGAACGAACGAATATGCAGGGTATCCGACATAAGAATATACCCGATATCTGTATTTTCAAAGATGGTTCGAAGGCTAGCCTCCGATTTATACAGTGCTTCTTCAGCCTTTTTCCGTGCACTTACATCGCGGTGGATGGAAAGTATCGCTGCTCGCCCATCAAATTCTATAAGCGAGGAGTTGATCAGCAGGTCAATGACGGAACCATCTTTGCGGTAGTGCTGGGTTTCGTAGTTTTTTACGGTAAGTTGTTGCAGCAGTTTTTGAATTACGACTTCGCCTTGTTCCACATTTTTGGTCATGTGTTTCAAGCAGAATCCTACCAGTGCGGAGCGTTCATAACCATACATGGTACAGGCCATTTGATTGGCATCCAGGATGATTTCCGAATTAGGTTCAAAAATCAAGATCGCATCTGTAGCATTTTCGAAAAGATACTGATACCGGTAATCCGATGCGTTTAAGCGAACGGTATTTGAATAACCACTTTCCATGCGAGGGCAGATTAAAAACGCTTATTGAACGGTATTTACTTGTAGCAGTTTTTGAAGCGTTTCTACATCCAGGGGCTTGCTGATAAAACCAGCAATCGAAGCATAACTGTGTGCCTTTTCTTTATCGCTCGGCGCGATAGAAGAACTTACAATGTAAATCGTAATTTTCTTATCTATTTGCGGCAGTACCGCCAAAAAAGATTCCATGAATTGCCAGCCATCCATCACAGGCATATTAATATCCAGCAAGATCAAATCTGGCATTTCGGATTTGGCATCCAGGCGCTGTTGCAAGCCTTGCATAGCATCCCGTCCATTGATGTAGGAAAGGATTTCATAACGATCATTGATGCGTAAAATTGACTTTTTAGTAAACAACTGATAAATTTCGTCGTCATCAATGATGCAAATCGTATCAATTTTTTCCATGAAGCATGATTTTAAACCAACAGGCGCTATACGCGCCAACTGTGGGTTTTAAATTTTGAATGTTGGTTGCTTTTGGATTATTAGGTTTGCTCAGCGCCTGTGAAAAATTAAATTTTTATAGGCGCTCAATGCTCCTCTAACTTAAGCTGAACAATTTTGAGCAAGGTGTCGGTCTCAACAGGTTTGCTGATGTAGCCCGCAATTTCTTCATAACCTACCGCTCGGCTTTTATCAGAGGGCGCGATCGAAGAGCTGACAATGTAAATGGTGGTTTTCTGTTTAATCTGCTCTTTAACCTTCATAAACTCATCCATAAACTGCCATCCATCCATAAATGGCATGTTTATATCCAACAAGATAATATCGGGGAGATGCTCGTCGGTCTGAATCAAATTTTTAATATAATTGATCGCGTCCTCGCCATTGTAAAATGATAAGGTACGCTTGCTTATATCCAGCTTTTGAATAGCCTTTTTGGTAAACAATTGATATATCTCGTCATCATCGATTATACAAATGGTATCAATTTTCTTCATGAATTCGTGTTTTACAGGGAATCTTCCAGGATTAATCACCTTTTTTAAAATCGGTTGGTCGTTATACATCGTTCGCATTTAAATCAATATGCAGGAATCCGCGAATGTAGGCTCTGCAATTATTAGAAATCCAATGGCGCTTTCATGTACACTTAGGAACGAATGTACGCACTACTGGAAAAAAAATCACATTTCAGGCACCTTTTTAAAAAAAAATTGGTAAACTGCCTTCTCCAAAAACCGTGCCTTCTCTTAAACATAGGAAAAAATCAGGCCGGACTTTTTTCTGTATTAAACTTTTCTTACCGAAACAGGGTTAAGTCGCCCTTCAATGTCCACACTACCCCATCCACAAATCGCAGGGTGGCAAACCAAACATATACCCCCGTCTCCATGCTTTTTCCCCTATACGTTCCATCCCAACCCATACTTTCCTGATTGGGCGCCATTTCCCGCACGTCAAAAAGTAACTCGCCCCAACGATCATAAATGGACAATCGACTGATGGCTTCCACAGATGCATCTGAAAAAATGGTAAAAAACGCATTCGTTCCACCGGAATTCGGGTAAAAAGCATTCGGAACATAAACATTTCGGGGAAATACCTGCAAAATAACAACATGCGTACTGTCGCACCCCAAAATGGTCTGGTTTTGAAATACAAAGGTGCCTGATTTGAAAATACGCCGACCATCGGGCAATACATAACTATCCCCTTCAAACAATTGAACCACTTCCTGCGTATAAGCCGTGTCGCCCAAAGTGGGGACCTGAACCGTCAAAAACTGCCTGCAATCGGCCGCATCGATCACTTCCAGGGTATATAACCCGGCAGACAATCCTTCAAAAACAGGGGCCGATTGCGCCGCCGCGCCGTTCAATCGGTACCCATAAGGCGGCGTTCCACCAGATACAGAAAGTTCAATTGCCCCATCTGCACGGTTACACTGGTCGCCTACTAATTGGTCTATTTGCCCGCTCAAAGGGATGTAAGGTGAAATTGAAAACGTGTCGGTGACGATACAACCCAAGGCATCCTGGACCTGCAAGGTATAACTACCGGCCTCCAAATCTTGGAAATAACCCGTATTTTGCCAAAAACCTGGGTTTAATTGATATAAAAATGGACTTGTCCCGCCTACAGGCTGTACGAAACAAGCACCTAAGGTATCGCAAGTAATCGCGCGAACGGCTAAAATCGTATCCCCCAAAGTGGGCGCTGCTGGAACGATGATGGTCGTATCCAAGCTGCAATTTTGCGGCAACAGGATTTCAAGAAAATAGGTGCCCGGTATTAAACCGTTAAAAACCGGAGTCAGTTGCACCGCGCCCTGATTCAACTTATAACCGAGTGCCTGACTTTGCTGCACTTCTATGCGCGCCATTTGCTGGCAGGCTGGGAAAATGGCAACCTGCATCGGCAAGGGTACCAGGGGCGGAAAAAGGGTACAATGCACACTATCCACACAACCCAAAGCATCCTGGACCTTAAAAACATAGGCACCCGGCGGTAAATCCGTAAACTGTCCATTCGCCTGCCAAGCCCCACCCTCTATTTGAAAAACAAACGGGGCGGTACCCGCAGAAGCATCCAGGATTACACGTCCATTTTTGATGCAGTCCGGCTGCTCTAACACCAACAAGGTATCCCGCACCGGTACGACTGCTGGAAAATAAACCGTCAAACTATCCGTGCAACCACCTGCATCGCGGAAATACAATACGTGAGCGCCCGCGTTGATTTCGGTAAAACTGGTGGAGACTTGCCAAGCCCCACCATCTATTTGATAGGCATAAGGGGGCGTGCCCAAATTCCCCACCACGGTAATTTGGCCTTTTTGCAGGCAGGTAATGCCACTTGAATCTACGATGACGCCTTCCAACGGTACGGGAGCGGCAATTTCCCGGGTCAAACTAAGCGTACAGCCCAGCGAATCCTGAATTTGCACCAGCACAGTACCGGGCGATATATTGTTAAAAATTCCGTTGGACTGCACCGCTCCGTTGTCTAATTGAAACGTGTACGGCGGCACGCCATCCATGGCCTCCACCACCAATTGGCCGCCCATGACACAATTTGCGGGCATCAGGCTCGAAACACTGTCTTTTAAGGGCGGAATTGCGGCTAAAAACAGGGTCGTATCGAAGGTACAACCATCCGGAAAAAGCAGGTGAATTTGGTAGTTACCAGGCAATAAATCGGGAAATATTGGCTCCACCTGCCCTACCCCACCGTTTATACTAAAAATTTGCGCTTGCGTTTGCCCGATTTCAATCGCTCCCAGGCCCAGGCAACCCGCACGCGTCTGGAACGCAGGCACAGGCGGTACTGCATGTGGAGCAATCGACACAAAACTAGTGGTGCTACAATTGCGCGCATCTCGAACATGCAACACATACGCGCCAGGTAATAAATCCGGGAAATTGCCGCTGTTTTGCCAGGCATTGTTGTTGATCTGATATTCAAATGGCGCAACGCCTTGTATTCCGGCAATACGAATACTGCCACCTGCCAAACAGGTTTCGTCTGAAAAGGCAAGTAGACTATCCTGAATTGGGATGGGTTCCAAGAACTGGAGCGTAGTATCCAAGGTGCAGCCCCCCGAAAATAGCAACGTAATATGATATAAACCAGGTCCTAAACTATCAAAGACCGGTTGGTTTTGCCAGGTGCCCTGGTTTAATCGCCAGGCTTTGGCGGTTGATTGCAGCACTTCAATACGCCCATTGGTGCTTCCCGGACAAGTAGGTTGTTGCAAGGCCAAACTGTAATTGGGAGAAATTGGGTAAGCCGGCACTTTGCTGTCCGATACCTGCACATTGCTTAAAACGAATCCGTTTCCACCCGAAAACGCGCCATTGGTTAGTCCCTGGCTCGTCAAACCGTTTTGCCCACCCGAAAGATCGGCTACAATGCCGGTGGTGTTTTGTGTGCACAACAACTTTCCGCCACCGCCCCCGCCGCCCGGACCATGTATTTGAAAATCGGGTGTGTAGGGATTGGAACCGCCGGAGCCGCCCCGCAACACACAAGAAAGTGGACCGATTAATTGGTTGAAATCAAGCAAGATCGTTCCGCCGGAGCCGCCGCCACCTTGGCCATCGTTGTGCTCTACCGCACCAGGCACATTTTCCCCATTGGCCAATATTTGAAAACCATTGGATTGAATAGCCCCCGCTTTTACTAAAATAATACCGCCCCCCGCACCACCCGCCGAGCCCAAGGCATCATTGGCATGTCCTGCGCCACCGCCGCCGCCCATCAATATTTTATTGGCTTGTAACCCGAAATATCCAAATCCGCCTAAGCCATTCGTATTAGGAGCAGGCAAATTGGGTAAATTGCTGATTTCCAGACCACCATCGCCGCCATTGCCTGCATTTCCACCGCCGCCGCCGCCGCCATTGTGGGCATTTCCGCCACCGCCGCCATTGCCCGCGCGACCGCGACCGTAACTGAACTCCAAGGGTATCTGAACAATTCCTTCCCCTTTTTGTCCGGCAAGCGTACTAATGGGCGGATAGGTATATTGCATTTCCCCAAAAACCCATGGCACCAGGTTGGGCTCCACGATCCCTCCCCGAAATCCGGTTGCGGAAACATCGATAGGACCACTCAAACTAAGTAAATTTTTAACATCAAGGGCTAAAACACCGCCTGTAAGACCATTCCAAGGCAAACAAGTTAAGTTGCAAACGGTCACCGAATCGTACTCTGGCACCCGTACCAATTGTACTTTTCCACTTAAATCAAACGCTTGCTGGAGTTCAAATTGAAGTTGAACCTCGTTGCCCGCAATACTCAACACCCGATTAAAGGCGTAATTGCCAATCGAAACCGTGTTCAACAGCGTACCAAATGCGCTGGTATTGGAAAGTTCCACCTGCGGAACCTGCATTTGCAACAAAACTACCTTATCACCCACCCCAAAACCAATGCTGGAGCCCACCGAAAGCGTGCTGCTGTCACAGCCAAAACCAAGCACAGGGGTATATTGATTGATCACACCAGTTAAACATGGCGCAGGCGCACCGGGCGGGAGGGTATCCTGCAACACGGAATACCATAAATGGGGAGCGGGCGGCTCAGTGGAAACAAGTTGTACATTACTGCCCATGGCCCACAAAAGCCACATACAAAAGCAGGAAATCATCGATCGAGGGAATTTGATTAAAGTTGGGGGTGGATTAAAACAAGGACGAATGTAAATAAAAAAGGTATATAATGGTAGTAAAATGCGGCATTCTCTGGATCAATGCAAGATGCACGACGTTTTCAGGTACAAAGCACCCGAATTGAATTACAACCGTTCAATCAATATGGTAATATGATTGTCCAGGTCGATGACTTGGTTTGCATCCGTTGGACCGCCTGTCATGTACATCTTGCCTTTTTGATCGAGCGTCGTTTCCGACTTTTTCAACATGCCATCGGGCTGCGAGAGCCAAAGTGTGCCGGTAGCATGCGTGACCAGATCATACCTAAAGTGATACCCAACCATGTCCTGTTCCCAAAGTTTGCCCGGTACATTTTCAATTTTAACCTGCGTTGCGATTTTAGCCTTTTTTGCCTCGAGGGATACCAATTCGAACTGGGTTGTTTTTTGCATACAATGGTTAGGTCCCACTTTAGTCTCCTCCTGCCAACGCGCGCCCTTTTTTACCGGAAAAGCAGGGAAATAGCCCCAAAGTTCTTTTGATAATTCCAAGATACTGGAATCGCTTAAAAAAGCACCGGCCCCTTGCAAAAGTTCCGATGCATTGGGTAAAAAAGAGAGGTCTTGCTGCAAAGAATCCATTAAACTGGAAATGCCCTCGGTTTTATACACCCGGCCGAGCGAATCGGCATACAATCGGATATCGTTTTGCAACAAGCGTTTCCAAAATATCGCGTCAAATTCGGTTTTGGGTGCATCCGAATCGCGTACATTTTTGCCTTCCTGTTGTTTCATGCGCAAGATGCGCAACGACCAGGCATAGGTCTTATTTTGGTAAATGGTATCCAAACGTACGCTATACTCCGTTATTTCCAGGCTTTTCTCCTGCTCAACGTCCCCAGAAAAAACCATTTTAGACACCGTGTTTTTGGTGATGCGATACTGCATGGTAAACCCGGGCGTGGCGGGTGGATTGAAACGCAAGTTAAAATTTTTTTGCCCAAAAACAGGGTCCAAAAAAGCAAAAAACAGGAGGGCAAGGGCACAAAAACAAGGGAAGGTTCGTTTTGTCAACATGGTGTTTAGGTTTCGTAAATCGGGCTGTAAAGGTGCTATACTTTCCTAAAAAAGGAGCAATATTCGGATTTTAAAAACGTTTTGAGCGCTTGTAAAAGTTCCATCACGGTTCCAAACATAGCAAAAAAACATACTACCCTATACAAAACGCATCCATAAATCATCCACTAACAATTTTAGCGCATGCGCAAACACTTTTTCCTTCTGCTTCTAACCAGTGCCTTATTCAGCCTCCAATCCTGTGCCTCCTTACAACAAAACGGGTGGTTATCCAAACACCGCAGCAACCTGGAAAGCCTGGCGGCAAGCAACCTTTCCGCCGAGCAAAAACTGGATGGTTTGCTCAGTGATTATGTGCTGTTTTTAAACCAAGACCTCAAATTTGCCGACCCGCGCAAGGGCATCAAGTTTGTGCAAAAATACCACGATCAAAACCTGGCATCCATCGAGAAAATCCTGAAAGGCAGTGAAGTATGGAAAGATCAACTCAATTTGAAAGATAAAGTAGCCTTTGGCGTTCGTATCGTACAAAAACCCTACCTAAAAGACTTAATTAAACTGGGCCCAAAATTCAAGCGCAAATACAAGGAGTACGAATTTGCGGTTAAAATGGCCGCGCGTATTTCGGGCGGCATCACCAAATTGGCAGGAAAAAACCTGGAGGAGTAATAAAAAAAGGTGACACCTCCAACACCAAAAGTGTTAAAGTGGGAGGTGTCACCTCCTTTTTTTACTTCTCGTCGCCCGCTTCTTCTTCTTCAGGCTGATATTGCAAAAATGCGGCACGGCGGGGTGCAGGCATTTCGCTGTGTTCGCCTTTGATGGCTTTCCACAATACTTCGTTGAACTCGCGCTCCGGAACGCGGTCTTCCTGGGCCAAATTAAAGGCTTCCGAACGACGGCTGAGGTCGTTTACCGCTGCATTGCGATCGTCGAGGCTGATCCGTGCGGGCAACGCTTTGTACGGACTGAAGTCGGCTTTGGCCGTGAATGAGCGCCACATCGGGGTCGCCGCTGCATCATGCTGGCTCATGGGCGCCAACCCAAGAATCAACTCCATGGTACGCAACATAGAACTGGTGCTGTATAACGTATGGTCTACATAGTTGCGGCGGGTGTACGGGCTCACTACAAATGCAATTGACCGGTGTGCATCTACATGATCAGCACCATCTTGGGCATCATCTTCCAGGATAAACACCGCCGATTCTTTCCAAACCGGACTTTTCGATAAGTGCTCGATAAACAAGCCAACGGCCAGGTCATTGTCGGCCACCATCGACAAAGGTGACAAGGCTCCTTTGCGCAAGCCTTCTGTGTGGTCGTTGATCAAACGCAAGGTACTCAAGCGCGGCAAAGAACCGGTTGCGACCAGGGAATCGAACTCGCGTTTCCACTGTGTTACCCGGGTGGTATCTTTTACATCGGTATCCCAAGAAGTGAAATATGGGCAAAAATGGCCTTCCAGCGAAGGGATGTTTGCTTTGTAATCATCTGCAAACTCGCCATACGTACGATACGTGATGCCTGCGCGTTTGCAATGGTCCCAAATAAATCCGCCTTTTGGCCAAGCCGTTGGGTTCTGACCTTCGTACACATATTCGCCCCCACGGCCACCGTAGCTGGTTACCCAGGTTTTTTCCGTGTAATCGTTGGCATAAGCTGCGGTAGACCAGTTGTGTCCATCGGCACTTACTTCGGCACTCACATAAAAATTGTCGAGCAACACAAATTCACGCGAAATTTTGTGCTGATTAGGGGTGTATTTTTCCGGAAACAAACACAAACTGCTGTCGCCATTGCCTTCTGGCATGTCACCCAACACTTGGTCGTAGGTCCGGTTTTCTTTTACGATATAAAACACATACTTGATCGGAGAAGGCGCACCCACTTTTTGTGGGATTGGATTGCCCGCTTCGCCATCGGCCATTTTTTCGCGCGCTTTCGTATAGGGTGAATTTTTGAACACTTGTTTCGTATAACTTGCCAATTGGGCAACTGTAGGTGTTTCGATGATGCTCAAAGTGCCTTTCATCAGGTTACCAATGTATTCTACCTTCATCAAGGTTTCAATATCCCCTTTTTGATACGCCACATTTTGTGCTTCACTCAATGGATCTGGGCCTTTTGGGTTTGGGAACGAAGAAAATCCTTTGCCGTTGGCCACAAAAATCTGCTTTCCGACGGTGCGCACGCAAGTTGGATACCAGCCCGTTGGAATAAAGCCCAAAGAACGGCTGCTTTTGGGTTTGCTGATGTCGTACACCGCAAGACAATTGTTATCGGCATTGGCGACGTACAATGTTTTTTCATCGGCCGACAAGGCAACGCTATTGGTCGTGGAGCCGGTTGGCGCATTGGGATATAAGGTAGCAACCAGGGTTTCGACTGTTTTGCGGGTTTTCAAGTCTACCACACTCACGGCATTGTCATCGGAACAGGCGACATAAGCAAACTGACCATTTTTGCTAATAACTACATCATTGGGACTGTCGCCCACCGCAACGCGTTTTGCCACTTTGCGGGTATCCGTGTTCCATACAATTAATTCATTACCACCCCAGTGTGTGATGTACAATTCTTTGCGATTCGGTGAAAGCACACAGGTGTACAGTTCTTTTCCCAAAGAATCATGGTGCACCACGGCTTTGGTACGGGTATCAATGACGTACAGGCTGTTGTTTTCTTTGGTTACCACATACAGTAAATTGCGCTGGTTGTCGAGACAAAGTCCTGTTGGAGAAATTTTAACCGGCCAAGGCTGTCCCATGCTGATGGTATCCTTGATTTTGAGCTGATTGTTATCAACTGTGTAGCGTAAAATGGCATTTTGGTTGCCGCCCGATACGTACAGTGTTTTGTTATCTGCTGCAAAGCTCAAACCCAGCCAGCCAGCAGGCATCAGGGTGTTGTGCACCAGCGTACCTTTTTGTGCATCAATCAATTGCAAAGAATGCATGCCTTGGCCATTGTTGGTTACCGCCATCCATTTTTGGTTGGGAGAAATCGCAATATTCATAGGCAAATCACCCAATTCGAGCGAACGACCAGCAGGGCTGAGTGACCAGCCATTGGGCAATAGGACAGAAAGGTCTGATGCTTTGCCAGGTTTTTGCGCCATTAAACATAGCGGAGACAAGAGCAGCATCCAAAGGAAGTACTTTTTCATATCAAAAATTGAATTGGTTTTAAAAATTAGCATGCCGTTTAAAGCACATTTTACGACAATAAAGCCGCCGCGATATCATCTGCAAAAGATTCAATCGGGGCTGTCTGTACAGCTGGATCCTTTGCCTGATCATCCCAAATACGCAATTGCACAGCTTGTTTATAATAGGGCAATTGCTCAAAGTCAGACACCTCGGATTTATCCATCGGACCGCCTTGCAAGGCCAAACTTTGGATAGAAGGCGCTGAAAGCAGTTGCAAATAACCGTTTTCCGTAGCGCACAGGTAACGTTTGGCTTCTACATGCAGGCGTACAGGCTCTACTACTTCAGGAATAAAATGGGCAGCTAAAAACTGGGCAGCCAAGTTTTCGTGGACATCATCGACGCCCTCATCGGGTGCATCCTGCGGCAGATCGTGCAATAAATGACCAATATCATGGAGCAAAGCCGCCGTTACCAGGCTGGAAGGTGCTCCTTGGGTGCGGGCTAAAGTGGCGCCCTGCAAAGCATGTTCAAGTTGTGTAACGGCTTCTCCGCCATACATCGACCCACCTTTTTCATTAAAAAGGGTAATAATTTCAGAAACAATTGGATGCATAAATAGGATTGTAAACCCACCCGATATTGGGTATCTGCGCTAAGGTGCAAGTAAATAGACAAATAAATCGGGTAACTTATTTTAAGTTTAGGTAAAGGTTGTAAGGAAGGCGGTGGGCGGCCGTATGATCAGCCGCCCACTGCCAAGCAAACATCTAATCTTCGTCGCCCAATTCCTGTACATATTTCAAAAATGCCGCCCTGCGTGGTGCGGGCATTTCACTGTGTTCGCCTTTAATACCCTTCCAAAGCACTTCATTGAATTCCAAATCGGGAACACTGTCTTCGTGGCTCATGTCGAACATTTCAGAGCGCCGGCTCAGGTCATTCACGGCTGCATTGCGATCATCCAAATTAATCGTACTCGGCCGCAATTTATACGGTGTAAAATCTGGTTTTGCCGTAAAACTGCGCCACATGGGCGTTGCAGCAGCATCATATTGACTCATCGGTGGCATCCCCAGGATCAATTCCATGGTACGCAACATCGCGCTGGTGGTGTACATGGTATGGTCTACGTATTTGCGGCGGGTGTAAGGGCTTACCACATACGCAATAGAACGGTGTGCATCCACATGGTCGGAGCCATTTTGAGCATCGTCTTCCAACACAAACACCGCCGATTCTTTCCATACCGGACTGTTTGAAAGGTGCTCGATAAACATACCCAACGCCATATCATTGTCGGCCACCATCGCATAGGGAGTCAGACGACCTGTACGCATGCCTTCTGTATGGTCATTGCCCATACGAACCGTGTTGAAATGCGGCAGCGCATTTTTCGCCACCAGTGAATCAAACTCTTGTTTCCATTGTCCGAATCGAGTGGTATCCTTCACACCCGTGTTCCAGCCAGTGTAATAAGGGCAATAATGGCCTTCCAACGCAGGAATATTGGCTTTAACATCGGCAAACTCGCCATACGTACGGTACGTAATGCCCGCACGTTTGCAATGATCCCAAATAAATCCGTTTTTGGGCCATGCCGTCGGATTTTGACCTTCATATACATATTTGCCTCCGCGGCGGCCATAACTGGTCACCCAGTTTTTTTCTGTGTAATCGTTGGCGTAAGCGGCCATGCTCCAGTTGTGTCCATCTGCGCTGACTTCCGCGTTTACATAAAAATTGTCGAGCAACACATATTCCCGCGCAATTGCGTGCTGGTTGGGCGTAATTTTTTCCGGAAAAATACACAAACTCGAATCCCCATTGCCTTCAGGCATATCACCGTGCACCTGATCGTAGGTACGGTTTTCTTTAATGACGTAAAACACATATTTAATCGGGGATGCTTCGCCTATTTTACGCGGAATGGGGTTGCCCGCCTCGCCATCAGCCATTTGCTCCCGCGCTTTTGTATAAGGTGTGTTTTGGTACACCTGGCGGGAATATTCGGCCAATTCCTTTGCATTCGGTGTTTCAATGATGCTCAGGGTGCCTTTCATCAAATTGCCGATGTACTGAATTTTCATCAGCGTTTCTTTATCGCCTTTTTGGTAGGCTACATTGTGCACTTTGTTCACCGGGTTTGGACCATCGGGATTTGCAAACGACGAAAATCCTTTACCATTGGCGACAAAGATGTTTTTGCCTAAAACCCGCACGCTGGTTGGGTACCAGCCGGTTGGAATGAAACCGATTGCCTGGCTGCTTTTACGATTGGAAACATCAAATACCGCAAGACAATTGTTATCTGCATTAGCGACATAGAGCGTTTTTTCATCAGGCGACAGGGCGACACTGTTGGACGTTGAACCGGTTGGCGCTTCTGGATATAAGGTAGCAACGAGGGTTTCGACAGTTTTCCCGGCTTTCAAATCAACGATGCTCACCGCGTTATCATCCGAACAGGCGACATAGGCAAAATCGCCATTTTTGGTAAGGATCAGGTCGTTTGGACTATCTCCTACCTGGATGCGTGCACGTACCGCACGGGTTTCCGTATTCCACACAATCAGTTCGTTTCCGCCCCAATGGGTGATGTATAAGTCTTTTTTATTGGGAGAAAGTACGCAGGTAAACAGTTCTTTACCCAAAGAATCCTGTTTCAGGATGGCTTTGGTTTTGGTATCCACCACATATAGGCTATTGTTTTCTTTGGTCACCACGTACATCAAATTGCGGGCATCATCCAGGCAAAGTCCGGTTGGTGAAATCCGGTTGGGCCAAGGCGCTCCCAAGTTGATGGTATCCACCAATTGAAGTTGATTTTTTTCAACTTTGTAGCGCAAAACATCATTTTTGTTGCCACCCGATACATACAAGGTTTTATCATCGGCTGCAAAAGCAAGCCCAAGGTATGCGCTCGGAAGTTCGAGGTTGTGCAACAAGGTTCCCTTTTTGGCGTCAATCAATTGCAAAGAATGAACTCCTTGACCATTGTTGGTGACCGCAATCATTTTCTGATTGGGGCTGATGGCCATGTTCATCGGTAAGTCGCCCAAGGGAATAGAACGTCCAGCAGGGCTGAGCGACCAGCCATTGGGCAGCATAACGGTTTGGTTATTCGATTTTCCAGGCAATTGTGCGTGGAGGAAAAAGGGGGCAAGCAGGATGGCCCCAAGGAAGCAAATGCAGTACTTTAGCATATCAAATTGTGATTTTGGCTAAGGTCTGCGAAAACTTGAACCTGACAGGCGGAACCTGTTTTAAGTTTAAGTAAAGGTTGTGATTTTACTTAATTTTGACCACCACTTTCCCTATCGTTTTTCCGGTTTGAAACAACAGGATTGCTTCCGGCAATTTGTCAAATGAAAACCGATGTCCAACATGCGGCGGCGTAAGTTGCAGGGCATCCAGTTCTTGTAAAAGGCTGCGCATCAATTCAATGCGTTCGTACAACCAGATCAGGTTAAAGCCCAGTACCCCCGTATTTTTTTCCACCATTTTTTGCGGATCCAGTTTAGGGCGGGTGAGGAATTGGTATAACAGGTGGAAATAATTGGGTTTGTTGCCTGGACTGGCATACCGCGCCGATCCGAATACGACGATGCGGCCCATCGGCTCCAGCAGGCGCAAGGGTATTTTAAAATAATCGCCACCCACACTGTCCATCACCAATTCGAGGGGTCGGCCATCGAGTGCGTTGCGCAAATCTTGTTCAAAATTGGGTCCGCGTACAATGATTTGGTCGTACCCTTGTTCCAAACCGAATGCTTTTTTGCGATCACTTCCGATCGTTCCGATTGTATAACAACCGTAGGCTTTGGCTACTTTGAGTGCTTGCAGGCCCACCCCTCCGACGGCGCTGTGGATCAGTACCGTCATGCCTTTTTGTAAATTTCCGAGGGTCGCCATGCCATAATAGGCGGTTAAGGTTTGTACTAGATAGGCTGCGGCCGTGGCGTCATCCCATGCTTCGGGCACGGGCAGTACATAACGCGCGTCGATATTCAGGTGGGTCGTGTAAGCACCGAAGCGGGTAATGCCCATCACGCGGTCGCCCACGCGCACGCTCGTAACGCCCTCCCCTACCGCATCAATGCGCCCGGCATATTCCAGTCCGGGGGTAAATTCTCCTTTCGGGGTAGCGCCATATAAGCCCCAAATGGCAAAAATATCGGCAAAATTGAGTCCAATCGCAGTAACAGCTACCCGCACTTCGCCCGGTTTGGGTGCCGTGGGTTCAAAATCCTGGCATTTCATATTGCGCAGATCGCCTGCGGTGAGGGTGTATTTTTGTGCGTTGGACATGTGTGGGTGTTTAAATTAAAAAACAGTGCTGCCAAGGTACGCTAAAACGGAATTGCTGTTGAATACGGATCGCGATTGCGTGCATAAAATTTAACATAGATGTTGCGAAGTAAGATAGGGCAATTTCAAAGAGCGCTTAATATCTTTCCAGCCTTTAAAACTTCTAAAAATTAAAAAATGGAACAAGGAACAAAAGAAAACCCATGGGTACTAAAAACAGCGCCCGGTACAGCCGAATACACCATGTACCACGATACGGATAAAAACATATTGGTATGTAAAGTAGGCTCCACCACCTTGCATTACGACTGGCGTTGTGTGGAAGACCTGCATCAGATGCTGGTAACGCACGGCGATTGGATAGAATTGGGTGCGGCCGATGAGGGCAAAGAACCTAAAGCTGGCACGGTTGAAGCCTGGGGGCGTTCTCCTGAAAACCCGATCGGTGGCTGGTATGGCCTGAAAAAAGGATTTCGCGGTCGTTTTGGCATGTACGTTCCACCTTTGCTCGAAGTGCTGGGCTTGGTAGAATTGGAGCATTTGCCTAAGAACAATCGGGTGCGGGCGAAATCTAAGCCTAATTCAAAATCAAATCACAATGGAAGCCCTGTTTGAGCCGGGTTAAGCGGCTTCCGCAATCCCAGCCTGATTTCTTTATTCCGGAAATAAAAGAACGCAATGGCTGTCGAAATGACCGTAATTGCCCCAACGATATAGGAAACATACGTGATGTAGGTCAGCCAGTTCTGTTCTTTGGTGCCAAAATTTTTATAAAACAACACCCCTACACTGCCCAGATACCCAAACGCATCTGTGATGTACATCAAAAAGCCAATATTGCTTTTGTATTGAAACAAAGCGATCCAGCGCTCAAACAACATCGTGTGAAAACTCACATAAGAGAGGTACATGGCAAATCCAGCCAATATCATCCAGGCCGCAGGATGCAGCATTTTAGCCTGAAATAAAGCGGTTGCGGAAATCAGGAGCAAACCTCCCAGCAGCACGATGCCGATGTTGGCATAAAAAGCCTTTCGATTGTCTTTAATGAAAATCATGGCTCCAATAATGGCAAAAACACCCACTGCAATCGGAATTTCTGCCGTTAACAGCACCTGAGGCATATCGGGATAGCCCAGCAAAGACCAAATTTCGACTGCAAAATTATCGCGCAACTCCCTGAAAATTGTTAGCGAAATATACACGATAATCAGCAGTATAATGCCCGGTGCAAATGTTTTGAAAAAGGCTTTTCGAAGTTCTTTGTTCATTGGTACCCGCTCTGTACGTAAAGCGATGTCCTCCGGCGAGGGTGGGGGCATTTTACCCAGCATCCACACCCCCAGCAACAAAGGCAAGATAAAGATCAAACCCACCCCAAACGGCATCCAAAACTCGGCAACACCCCAATCGGTAATCAAATATTTGCCCACCGCTTTCACCAAACCCGAAGCAACAATAAAACTGATGCTCATCGCTGCACCCAATAACTCGGTATTACGCCTTCCTTCCAAAAAAGCAAAAACCAGTCCCCAGATCATCCCCAGTGGTAATCCATTGACAAACAACCAAATACAATTATAAGGATAGGGGGTAATACCAAAAAGTAACAAGGCGGCCCACGCAATACCTATCAGGCCCAGGATATTCATAATCCGCTTGTGCGGACTCATTTCCGAAATCACCCGAATGCCGATAAATTTGGACAGCATGTACCCAAATACCTGGGTGGTAATCAATATAATCTTGTAATCGATGCCCCAAAGCGATAAATTGGCATAAGTTCCGGCGGTAAATGGTTTCCGAAAGGCATACATGCTGCAATAGGTAATAAATGCCGCGAACATGCAGAACAAGGAGAATACGAGCTCTGAGCGGAAATGGAGTTTTTTATTGGTGTCGAAGAATTTCATTCTTGTTTGTTGTGTTGCTACCGTTGTTGTTTGGCGAGGTGTCACCTCCGAGGGTTGCCGCCAAGGTGTCACCTCCCGCTGCCTACCCAATCCGTACCCCAACCCGGAAAGGATTGGCGCTAATCGCATATTCAAAAGCCTCATTTACCTGATCCAAACAAAAATGGTCATGGATCATATCAGCAAATGGAAAATCCTGGTAATGTTGCTCGATAAACCGAACGGCCGTAATAAAATCAGCGCCGTTGTAATTATGCAAACCCTTGATTTGGTATAAATTACGTACCATTTTCTCCGCATCCACGCCGATTTTTCGCTGCGGGAAGGTGGCCCCCAACCAAACTGCAGTTCCGCCAATAGCCATCAATTCGAGGGTGTTTTCCATCGCGGTGGCTTCGCCGCTCACTTCTATGACCACATCAATGGGCTTCAACTTGCCAAAATGGCTTTGCATCAAAGCAGGCAAATCGCCCTCTGCTGGCAATCCAAGGTTAGCCCCAAACTGAAGGGCCGTCTCCAGTCGACCTGCATGGATATCCAAAGCAACCACATTGGCTGCGCCCTGGGCTTTGCTCATGGCACAAGCAATCATGCCCAACATGCCCGCACCCGAAACCAATACATTTTTGCCCCGCACATCACCTGCTACCCGCATGCCTCCGGCAATGGTTGCGACCGCGCAATTGATGATGGCCGCCACTTTTAGCGGCACCCTTTCATCAATTTTCATGATCGGTGTATTCGGTTTCAGGATGATGTATTGGCTCAAGCCACCATGCAAGGTGTTGGTATCGGTCAGTTTTTCGTGCCCGTATTTAAACAGGTCATCGGCTTTTTGCGGCATGCCCCGTTTGGAGATTTCCGCCTCCGGATTGCTGGAAAAAATGGCCCAACTTACGCGGTCTCCCACATGCATAGCTGCTCCACTCAAGTCGTTTTCTACCGCCCCGGGACCAAAAGCCGCGATTCTTCCCACAATTTCGTGGCCTAAAATAGTTGGATTTTTTTCGATGCGCCGACCCGTGTACGTGTAAAGATCACTCCGGCACAACGTTGTGTATTCGTTGCGTACCAGGATTTCGCCCGGTTTTAAATCCGGTATGGGCAAATCTTTTAACTCAAAAGGGTGTGCGTGGTCGTAAAAAATCGCAGTAGAACTGGTTTGCATTTGCAAGTACAAGTTGAAAGGCTTCCGCACCAGGCTAAAAGCACATTAAATAAATATGAAATTCACTTCAAAGTAGCCTGGTGGCACCCTGTTGTGGGCGATTCATTCCTTTATAAAGCGTTTATCGCGAAAAAAACGCCCTTTAAGCACCTAATTTACCCTAAAACGGTGCTGAAAATGAACTGTTAGGTGGTTTTGACAAAACAAAGCAGAAAAGCCGACTTTACCAAATCGTTTCCAAGACACAAAACACACAGCAGTAAACCTATCTAGCAAAATTAGCTGCATGTTAATGTACAAAACTGCCACCACGCAAAATGTATTCCTATCTTTGTACGTTTTACCGCTTGAAATACCCATTTGAAAACTAGTAAATCGATCAAACCAATGAAACCATCCTTGACCCTCGTCATCCTGTCCTTGCTATGCCTTTCCCAAACAGGCTTTTCCCAAACTCAAATTACAGGTCAAATCCTCGACACCCAAAAACAACCCTTTCCGAATGCCACCGTTTTATTATTGCAAGCAAGCGACAGCACCCTGATAAAAGGTGTAGTTGCTGATTTGGAGGGTCGCTTTAAATTTGAAGCAATTGAGCCCGGCTCCTACCGCGTCGAATCGCAGATGTATGGTTTTGCCCCCCTTAGCAGCAGCATTTTTCAGATAGATTTGGGCACGAGCACCAAAGCACTCGGCGTATTTACCCTGGAGCAAAGCGCTATTCAACTAAAAGAAGGCATTGTGGTTGGAAAACGCCCGCCGTTTGAAGTGAAAATTGACCGCAATGTGGTGAACGTCGCCAACAGCATCAACGATGCCGGGGGCAATGTGATTGATGTTTTGCAGCGCGCACCGGGCGTGCAAGTGAACCGTTTGTCCAAAACCATTTCCCTGGTTGGTAAAGCAGGGGTCGTGATCATGATTAATGGCAAGGTTTCGCGGCTCCCTGGTGAGGCGGTGGTGCAAATGCTGCAAGGCATGAATGCCAACAATGTCGATCGAATCGAACTCATCCATACCCCGCCTGCCAACTTCGAAGCGGAGGGGAATGCAGGAATTATCAATATTGTGCTCAAAAAATCGGCCGATGATGGGTTCAATGGCGGCTATGCTGCCAACATCGGGTACGGATTTGCCGAAAAATACGGCGCTGGCGGTTATTTCAATTTCCGAAAAAACAAGGTAAACATATTTGGAAATTACAACTACGACTACAACATCAACCCCCAAAAATTTACCAACTACCGCGGCGTACAGGTCGGCACCGATTTCCTGGAAACCTCCACCAATAGCCGACGACCGTTTACCCCAACGGGGGTACACAACGCCAGCATCGGCGCCGATTACCAACTATCTAAAAAAACCGTCGTAGGGGTGCTGGGTACATTTTTCGACAGCAAGTGGTACATGCGCGCATCCAACGATATTATTTATCAGAAAAATGGCGTGGAACAAGCACACCTGCTTATGCCCAATTCCGAAACCAACCACAATCAATCGTTTTCTGGCAATGTGAACCTGACCCACAACTTTTCCGAACGTGCCGCCCTGAACCTGGATGCAGATTTGATTCAGTATAACATAGACAATCCAAGCCAATATTTTGTCAATAACATAGATGCTGCCGGATACGCTGTTCCGCAGTATCAATTGCGCATCAACAAAAAAACGCCCATCCGTGCAGCGGTTGCAAAAGCCGATTACAACTACCGTTTTAGTGAAAAATTCAACCTGGAAACGGGCGCAAAATGGACGGTGTTGTATTTCGAAAATGATGTTCGGGTAGATAGTTTGCCGCTTTCGGGCGAATGGATTGTGATGCCGGAGCAAACCTCCGTATTCGTTTTGAATGAAGATGTGGCAGGCGCATATGTCAGTTTTACCGCCATATTAGACAGCAAAACAGATGTAAAAGGTGGCCTGCGCTACGAACATACCAATACTAACCTCGGTTCGGTGGAAATGCCCAATGTGGTAGACCGTAATTATGGCTCCTGGTTCCCGAGTTTGTTTATAGGCCGAAAATTGACCGAAACAAAAACACTCAACTTTTCTTATAGCCGCCGCATTAGCCGCCCACAAATTAAATGGCTGGCACCCTGGCTCATTTTTTCGGATCCTACCACCTTACAAGGGGGAAATCCGGCGTTACAACCCTCGTTTACCGATGCGGTTAGCCTGGATTACGGGATAAAATCGCTCCATTTTTCGGTTGCCTATAGTTTTCAGGACGCACCTACCGCTTTTGTACCATATGTGGATGCCAAATCGAACCGCCAAATCAGTCGACCACAAAACTTAACCAATGCCAAAGTGTGGAGCGCCAACCTCTCGTTTCCCCTGCATCCGACCAAATTTTGGGAGGTTCAAAGCAATTTCTTTCTCAACCATTCAGAAACCAACCTTAAAATTGACGGCCGCAACATCCAACTATCGAATGCCAATTATGGCTTTAACCTGGTAAATTCCTTCAAACTTCCCAATAACTTTATGCTGGAGGTTTCTGGAAACTACAATTCTCCTGGATATTGGGGGGTAGCAAAGTGGCGGGCAACCGGTGCGGCAAATATTGGCATTCAAAAGGATTTTGGCGAAAAATGGGGCAAACTGCGCCTCAATGCCACCGATTTGTTCTTGTCTTCCAATTGGTTTGGGGTAACCAACCAACCTGAAAGCAATTTGAGGGTCAATGAATCCTTCCAATTTGCCGAACGGGTGATCATGTTGAGTTGGACAAATACTTTCGGCAACAACATTCTAAAATCTGCCCGCCAACGCCAAACCGCTGCTGCGGAAGAAGCAAGGCGCATCAAGGGATAATCCCTTATTTGTGTCGGAACCAACAATCGCGACGCGCAGTCTCATAGTTTTTAAAAACGGTGTTCACCGGCGCTCCGTGCCACATGGATGCAGGATACTTTGTTCGAACCAAGTAATTAAATGCACCCATGTCGCCGGTGTACGCCGTTTTATTATCCACATTATAGGTCGTGTGCAAGGTGCAAAGCGCTGCCAAAAACGACTGCATCACGGTAATATTTCCCCCAAAAACACCACAATTTAACAGGGTCGCATCCTTAAAATCTGCTTCAAAGGCACCATAATCGGCTATTTTCGAACGCAAATGGGCGCCATGGTCCAGCATCCAGGCATCTCCCAGCAGTTTAGGTTCATCGCCGCAAAATAAAGTGCCTGGTTTTTCCAAAAACAAAGGCGCTACAAACGGATTTTGGCAAACGACCACATCCCCCACATCGGTAACAAATACGTTTTGAACCAAAGCGGCATGTTGCGCCAAAAATTCGCGGTACACCAAATACCGAAATACATTGGGATTGAGCGGCGGGTGGTAGGCTACTTCAAGCAGTTGGACATGCTTAGATTGGTGGCGCGCACACGTTTCGGTAGAAAAATTATTGTGAAATAACACGCCTTGTAAACCAAGCGCCTCAATAGAATCAACCCAATCTTGAACCAGCGAAAAATCATCGTCTGGCAAGGTTGTGCTGCGGTTTACGTCATAAATACCCGTGAAATGGCAAGCCATAATCAGGTTTGGCCCGGGCTGAAATGTATCCATCGCCGTCAGATTTAAGAGAGTGCAGGATCAAATGCCGTTTTCAAACGGGTGCAAATGCTGGTTGGACTGTTGCGGTAATATATATAGGTGCGCAAGTTTACTTTCCGAACCGAAAAATACTGGGCAGCATGCTCATAAAAATGGGCATCTGCTGCGTACATCTGCTGGAATTTTACCCGCATAAAGACTTCTCGTTTGCCAAAAAGCGTGGCAAAAAGCACACAATCATCCACATGTACCAACTGACTCAGGTCGTGTTTGTTGGGTACATAATAATCGTCCTCATGATCAACGATGGTGTGGGTGGTAGAGGCAATCAAATCCGCATGCTGCATTTCCGCTAAGCAGGCACGTAAATGGTTGGGTTTGTACGCATCATCGGCATCCAAGATGGCAATATAATGACCTGTACTGTTCAAAATACCTCGGTTGATGGAATTGGCCTGCCCCCGGTTTTTATGCCAGAGGTAGGAAATTTTATCCGAATGCAATTTGGCATAATTTAACAACTGATTCGACAATTCGTGGGTACTGCCATCATCAATCAGGATAATTTCAAAATCCTGAAAATCTTGCGCAAATACTGAATCAATGGCCCTTTTGACAAAAGTAAAATCTGTATTATAAACCGACATTAACACAGAAATGGTTACTCGAGATTCCATTTTTTAAAAATGCATAAAAACAATGGGTACAATAACCCGCGAGCCTTAAGGTACGAAACATTAAACTACAATTCCTTGATTAAGTTTGTTAAATAAAAATGAATAAAACGATATCCTGCCCCGCAGACGGGTTTTGAGGACAAAAGCCATTGAATCCCAAATAGTTAACTACCTGGTATTCGGCGTTCGATATTCAAACACCGAATACCGAACACCGAATGAAATATACGTGCATGCAACCTAGGTCCAGATCACAATAGATTTGAAGCCTACCAAACTGCCATCATCGGCAAGCCCCACCACATACACGGGATGTTCTGCCCCAATGCTGCTGTTATCTTCCCCTTGCACCACGATAATATGTTGACGCAGATTTTTTACCATTAAATCAACCAGCGCTTGAGCCTGTATATCCAGTCCAAAATCCATGTGTTGGCGTACAAAAATCGGGAAAAACGTTTGTGCTTCCCGGTACCGTGCAATCACTTCTTCCGGTTTGTTTTGCTCCAAGCCCAAGGCTGCGGCAAACGTTGTTTCAGAAAGCACCGTCAAGTTGGAAGCAATATGCACCGCTTCAATCGGCATGCTGGCCTCCGAACCCAGGTAATCAAAAAACAAATCCTGGGTTAAGCCCTGCATCTGAACAAACACCTGGGCGGCCGGAATTACCTGACCCGAACGGGCGGTTTGATACAACTGGTGGGCCAGATTTATCCCAGTTTTTGGGGCCAGTTCCTTCAGATTGTCCTGATCTTTTTCGGTCATAACATGCTCAGAGACAACATATTTTGGGAAAATTTCTGCTTTTACCTTGGCAACAGCAAGTTCAATATCTTTTTCCGTGATGTGATTGGCCCCTTGTTTATCAATTTCCACTACAAAAAGGTAAAGTGCTTCGGTTAAATCGCGCATTTCCCCGGAAAGGGTGTTTAATTTTTGGCGGATTTCGCGGGTAGACAATTTTTCGTCTTGCCCGGCGGCGCGCATCAGGTGTTTGGCAGCCTCTTGTAGGGCGGCGTCAATCGATTGAATGGTGGTGTTGGTCATGTTAAAATTTTATAAATCAATTTGTTAGGAATGCTTGTGTACTAGATGCCCTTTCGTCGGGTAATAAATTTAGATGCACAAAAATGACAAGCAATTGTTATTTGAATATTAATCTTTATCTGCCAAAGCAAAAGGTTTTGTGCTAACAGATCTAACATAATCGGAATATTTAGCACAAAACCTTTTGCGACGGCGGATGAGGGTTCCCGTTTTGTGCTAACAGATCTAACATAATCGGAATATTTAGCACAAAACCTTTTGCGACGGCGGCTGTTCCTGAAAGTGCGTGAAAAAAACATCGCTTTACACCCGATGACGCAAATCCTGGAAGAGCCTGCTACCCATGCGCCCCTCCAACAATCGGTTGGTATCACGGATCCGGTGCAATTTATTTTGCGTTTGGGTTATGTGGATAAATATCCCGACCCGGTTACGTTGCGGCGGCCGGTGGATTGGTTTGTAACGCAGGCAACATAACATATTGACTTTATTATATTGACAATCAACGCATTAAAAAAAGCACCCGCCGGATCTGTTTCCGTCGGGTGCTTCCTAATTTCACTCGATTTATAATTTGATAAACTGTTCCACTGCTAATTTTTCTTTCCCATCTACCAGCACCACCACGTATATACCTGCTGGCAAAGAAGCCACGTCGAGTACATTCGAATACGTTTGCTCCAACCACCGACGACCATTCATGTCATTGATTAACAAGCGCGTATCTTCCCCGACAGTGCCCTCCCAGCGGAGGTTCAACAACCGACTTACCGGGTTTGGAAAAACCAGCAAGGCATCCTGTTTCAGGACCGTCAGGGTAACGGTACCATCTGTCAGGGAAGCACTTTCTTGTCCTTGTTGAAATCCGGCAGGCGTATTGAGCGGCAAGGCGGCCGAGTAAGCCGAACAATTGGCCTTTACCCGCCACGCATAATTCGTAGAAGGCTGCAAACCATTGAGCGACACTTGGGTACTGGAAACCGTGCCCAGGGTGTAATACACGTTGGAATTGGCATATTTTAATTGCAACGTGTACGTACTGGCGCCACTGACCGGCGACCACGACAATACCGCCGAAGTTGCAGTGACCGACACGTTGGTCAGGTTGGCGGGTGCATTGCAATTGCCATTGCCCGCAGCCAGGGTGGTAAAACTGGCCGTGGCCGAATAAACAGAGCAATTGGCCTTCACCCGCCAGTTATAGGTAGTAGAAGCGGCTAAACCGGTAATGGTCAAATTGGTTGCAACCACCGTTCCGGCACTCAACCAGGTTCCGCTGCTGTTTGTTTTGTACTGAATGCTATAGTTGGCTGCGCCCTGCACAGCGCTCCACGACAAACTGGCGCTGGTATTGGTCAGGTTGGTACTCGCCAAACCCATAGGGGTATTGCAAGTGCCGCCGCCGCCGCTGTTGCTCAGGGTGGTAAAATTGAGTTGACCCGAATAATCCGAACAATTGGCTTTTACCCGCCAGTTGTACGTCGTGGCAGCGTTCAAACCGCTCAAATTATAACTGGTACCAGCGGTATTGCCCGCAGTAAGCCAGGTTCCGCTGATGCTTGTTTTGTATTGTACCGTATAGTTTGAAGCCCCCGATACGGTCGCCCAACTAAAGATGGCGCTGCTCGAAGTCAGGTTGCTGGTCAGCAAACTGGTAGGTAACGTACAGGTATTGCCGCCGCCGCCAATGTTGGTAGTCGTAAAACTAGCACTGGCACTGAACGCCGAACAATCGGTTTTTACCTGCCAATTATATCCCGTATTGGCCAGCAACCCACTCAAATTCAACGTTGTAGTTGCCGTGCTGCCAGCGGTTGTCCAGGTGCTGGTACTGCTGGTTTTATATTGTACGGTATAACTGGTGGCACCTGCAATGGCCCCCCACGATAAGGTGGCGGTGTTGCCGGTAATATTGGTGGTACTCAAGGATCCTGGCGCTGTACCCGTTTGACTTAAACAACTGGCTGCCAACACTTTACTGCGAATATGGTTGCCTGGTACCGAGCCAAAGCCATTGTTAAAATTAATACCATAACTGGTTAAGTGACAGTAACTCATGATGGTGCCACCATTGGATGGGGCAGGACCCGGCGAACATCCGCCTTCAGGCGATACACAATTATCGAGGGCGCCGTTGGGCCATTGACAAGAATGCGTGTGCCAGGAGCCCAGGTTGTGCCCCAATTCATGCGTTAACACCTCCACGGACCAGGAGTACGTAGGTACATTTTGAAACGTATTGGTAATGGCACTCACCCCAAAAGCGTATTGTTTGAGGCAAATCACATCCACATACGCAATGCCGCCACCCAAGTTGCGGGTACTTAAAAAATGCGCCAGATTGCCATTAAAATTGGTGCCTTTATTGCTCCGAAAAGCATTCAGGACCGAACTGGTGCTGCCCATCGATGCATAAGGATCGGTGGAAGTCCAAACATAAATTTCGGAAATAGCGATCCCAACGTTTTCATTGGCATATAAAGCCGCCACTTGATTGAACAGGGAGGTCACATAAGCATTTACATTTGCTACACTGTTTCCCCGATCCTGAAACAATTTGAAATCGCATTCGAAATAAACCTGCACCGTTTTGCAGCCTACCCCGCGGTCCTCTACTTGTGGTGTGCCGGAAACTTCTTCCATGGTTTCATCATTAAAACAAGTGTGGGGGGCCTGTTCATGCAAATCTTCGCTGCGGTACAAAATGTATTGCGCCGAGCCATCTTCCATTTTTGCCACCTGGTAAGTACCGCTTTCGTCGGTGTACATGGCAACAATACCGTCGCTAAAAATGCTCAGGGTTGCAATTGACAGGGGGTTTCCCTGCACGATACCGCGATAGTGTAGGCCGTTGTCGACCGTTACCGCCGATTGTGCATTGGTCCCCAGGGTTCCAATTTTAAAATCGGGTGAAAGAATGTCCACTTGTGCCATTTCCAACACCACCGGAGTGGCATTTACCTGTGGAATTTGGAAAGCAATCGTGCTCGGAGCAGCCTTTTGAATTTTGGCTAATTGCGTTGCATCCAGGCTGAATTGGGTAAGGTGATCGGCCACCAAGGGCAAGTCCGAGCGATCTTGTGCCGCACGTAATAACTGAAATGCTGGAAAATTGCCCGACAGTCGGTAACTTTCCAGCCAGTTTGAAATGTTTCCCGTATTTTGGGTAAACGAGAAGGCTGGCATGCAAACAGACAACACCAGCAAAAGCACGAAGGATCGGAATTTGATTAAAAAAGTGCTCATAATGTGTAAATAAAGATTAATTGTGAAGAAATCGGTTTAAAATGGCCCTGAATTTCAATGGATTATTGCTGGATCAATGGCCTGCGGAACTTTGGGCGGTTCAGCGGGGACTGTACTTTGGGGATACTTTTTTTGAGTCGATCAGGGTATTGAATGGCCGCATTCCACTGTTGGAAGCCCATTGGGAGCGCTTGTTGGGCGGATTAAAAGCAATGGATTACCAGATTCCATCCGAATGGACGATTCCATTTTGGGAAAAAGAAATCCTGCGCGTGACAAGGTCGCCCAATGCCCGCGTTCGATTGACCGTCTGGCGTGCACCAGGCGGATACTATTTTCCGGAAAATGACCAGGCACAATTCCTGATTACGGCATTGCCGCTGGAATCAGCCCAATTCGAATGGTCAAATGAAGGGTTGAAGACCGGATTAATCAAGTCTGTTCGCCTGCCCGTGGATGCATGGTCGGGATACAAAACCCTGAATGCTGCACGGTATGTAGCGGCGGCAAAAGAAGCGCATTCGATGGGGTGGGATGATGGTATTATATTAAATGCGTACGAACGTGTTTGTGAAGCCTGTAGCAGCAACGTATTTTGGTTTGAAGGATCCGTGTTATGTACGCCGCCGCTGTCGGATGGCTGTGTAACGGGAACCATGCGAAAAATATTATTGCTGTTAAGAGCCGAGAAGGCTTTGCCAGTACAAGAGAAAGCTGCTACATTCGCCACGTTATTAGCGGCCGATGAGCTGTTGTTCACCAATGCCATACGGGGCATCCGATGGGTACGGGAATTCGAGGGAAAGGTGTACGAACACCATAAAACGAAAGCCTTGTTTCAGGAAATGGTGGATGCCATGAATGCTTTTTAAGCCGCTTTTACGCATGTTTGCTATCCTTGCTATGTCCTCTTTTTTAGTTAAAACTTTGATTGTGAGTCGTTAAAACTTTAACATTTAACGTACGTTAAAATTTTCAATTTCCTTGTTCCATGAAAAAAATCCTTGTTGCCAACCGCGGAGAAATTGCACTTAGGGTAATGCGCACTGCCCGTCGCATGGGTATCAAAACCGTCGCCGTATTCTCTGAAGCCGACCGCAATGCCTTGCATGTACGTTTTGCCGATGAAGCCGTTTGTATCGGTCCGGCCCCCTCTGCCCAAAGTTATTTGCTGGCCGATAAAATTCTGGAAGTAGCCCTTCAAACCGGCACCGATGGCATCCACCCGGGATATGGATTTTTGAGCGAAAATGCAGGCTTTGCCCAAAAAGTAGCCGACGCGGGTATCACGTTCATTGGCCCAAGCCCTGCCAGCATCGAAATGATGGGCAGTAAACTGGCCGCCAAAGATGCCGCCAAAAAATTCGGGGTGCCCATGGTTCCCGGCATCGAACAAGCCATCACCGATATTGCAATGGCCAAAGAAATCGGCCAACGGGTGGGGTATCCAGTGCTCATCAAAGCCTCGGCTGGCGGCGGCGGTAAAGGCATGCGCGTGGTTGATACGGAAGCCGACTTGCAAGAACAAATGGAACGGGCCATTTCTGAAGCGATTTCAGCGTTTGGTGATGGCGCGGTTTTTATCGAAAAATATGTGACCTCACCGCGCCATGTGGAAATGCAAATGCTGGGCGACACCCACGGCAATGTTGTGTATCTGTTTGAACGTGAATGCTCTATACAACGCCGACACCAAAAAGTAGTAGAAGAAGCGCCGAGCGCCATCCTTACCCCCGAACTGCGCAAAGCCATGGGTGAAGCAGCCATTAAGGTGTGCAAAGCCTGCAACTATGTCGGCGCCGGTACCGTGGAGTTTTTGATGGACGACCAGATGAACTTTTACTTTCTGGAAATGAATACCCGCCTGCAAGTAGAACATCCGGTTACGGAAATGATTACCGGCCTGGATTTGGTGGAAATGCAAATCCGCATCGCCCGAGGTGAAGCGCTGCCATTTACCCAGGAAGACCTGCGTATCAACGGGCATGCCATCGAATTGCGGGTATGTGCCGAAGACCCCATGAACAATTTCCTGCCTTCTGTGGGCACCTTAAATCGTTATCGACTCCCCGAAGGCTTTGATGTGCGGGTGGATAGCGGATACGAAGAAGGCATGGAAGTACCCATTTTTTATGATCCTTTGCTGGCAAAACTGGCTGTACATGGCAAAACACGCGCTGAAGCCATTCAACGCATGAAAGAAGCCATTGCCCAGTATGAAGTGGAAGGTGTGGCCACTACCCTACCCTTCGGCCGTTTTGTGATGGACCATGAGGCCTTTGTTTCCGGAAAATTTGATACAAACTTCATCAAATATTATTATTCACCCGAAAAAATGATCGAAAGCCACCAGGAAGAAGCCGAAGTGGCGGCCCTCTTGGCTTTGCGGGCTTATTTGGCAAATAAAAAAGGCCTGGTAGTGGCAGAATCGGTGGAAAGCAAGTGGAAAGCGCGGGTACATTAAACTTGTTGAGAAAATAAATCCACGCCACAAACGTTCCCTGCCTCAACAAAACATATTTGATCACCCACTTTTTTTAAAAAATTCATGATGCGATTTAACAATTTATTCCTGCTTTTCCTCGCGCTGGGCATCAGCCTTTCCTCCTGTGTCACCAAAAAGAAATACACCGCGTTGCTGACACAACTGGAAACCGCCAACAAAGACCTGGGCGCTTGTGGCACCAAACTCAATAACCTGATGAACCAACTCAGTGCCTGCGAAAAGGAAAAAGAACGTTTGAAAGGCGATATCAATGGCAATCAGGGTGCCCTGAAACTAAAAGACGAACAAATTACCGACCTTAAAGCACAAATTGCAGACCTCAAAGCGCAACGCGACAAACAACTCACCCAGGTGGGCGATTTGACCGTTTTGTCTAAATCGGCCAACGATAATATCCGCGAAACCCTGTCTCAACTGCAAAACAAAGACAAATACATCCAACTGCTCCAATTGGCTAAAACCAAAGCCGATTCGATCAACCTCGCCCTGGCGGTCAACCTGAAAAGTGTCCTGAAAGACGGCCTGGACGACCAGGATGTAGATGTTAAAGTGGATAAAACGGTGGTATTCATCAATTTGTCGGATAAAATGCTGTACCAAAGTGGCAGCGCCAACCTTACCCCTAAAGCAAACGATGTACTGGCTAAAATTGCAAAAATCATCGCCTCGCGTCCAGAATTTGAAGTGATGGTGGAAGGATACACCGATAATTTGCCGATCAAAAATGCCTGTATGGACGACAACTGGGACCTGAGTGTAAAACGCGCTACCTCTGTGGTGCGGGCACTGCAGGTTACCCACAAAATTGATCCAAACCGCTTGATCGCAGCGGGCCGTGGCCAATACAACACCCTGATGGCCAACGATACCGAAGCAGGTCGTGCTGCAAACCGCCGTACGCGCATCATTATTTTGCCAAAAATCAATCAGTTTTATGACCTGTTGAACCCAAATCTGGTTCCTGGTAACTAATATAACCAACTTTTGCAGCACAATTTGCCTAACACCAGGGCAGGTTGTGCTGCTTTTTTTTAGAGAAACCATATAGTCCCCTCCTTGCTAAAAATATTTAAATACACCGACCACAAGTTTTGTCATCCATTAGCATCTTATTATTAAAACGAATCCTGTAATTGACTGACGCGGAGATCCTGGTACTTCTGAAAGATAATGATACAACTGCCTACCGGCATCTGGTAGACCGGTTCGGACCCTTTGTGTACAATACAGTGTTGGGTGTTTTGCAACATCCCGGAGATGCTGAAGATATTACACAGGAAGTTTTTGTGCAGGTTTTTCAATCGATTCACCAATTTAAAGGAGAATCAAAACTGTCAACCTGGATGTACCGCATTGCCGTGACCAAATCGCTCGAATTACTGCGCAGCCGCAAACGCAAAAAACGCTTTGCTTTTGTGCAAAGTTTGACCCAACCGGGTAATAATCAATTAACCATTGATCCGCCGCATTTTCAACACCCCGGCGTAATCATGGAACAAAAAGAACACGCCCAATATTTGTTTAAAGCCATTGAAAAATTGCCTGAAAAACAAAAAACTGCGTTTATTCTGCACAAATTGGAAGACCAAAGCTACCAGGAAATTGCAGAAATTATGCAGGTTTCGCTTTCATCCGTAGAATCCCTGATGTTTCGCGCAAAACAACAATTGCGCAAATTACTGGGCGACTATTATGAAAATCTCAAACCCTAGAACCGACTTTTTAATTAAAGTGAATCATCTAATCAACATGCACACACAAGAAAAAGAAAATTGGATCGATGCCGCGCTCAATTCCCTGGATGCAATAGAGCGGGCAACACCACCGGCCGATTTGTACGCGCGTATCCTTGACCGCCAAAACACACCCCGTCAAAACGCCTTGCGCGTCCGTATGACGCCCCCGCAGCGCTGGATGGTCGCTGCAAGCATTGCCTTGTTGCTGTTTGTCAATGTAATGACTTGCATCAAAATGAAACAACAATTTGCAGTGCGGGCCAATCCGGCTGGTGTTTTCGCCACCGAGTATTTTGGTTTTTTGAAACCTGTTGACATCTAAGCCCTTTCCTTCCTAACCGAATTCAAATGCCATGGAAAACACTCGATTTTTAAAATTCCTGATTGGCGCTTTGTTGCTTATAAATCTCAGCACCCTTGCCTTTTTCTGGTTTGCCGGTCCGCCAAGGCCAAAAGGTGGACCTGCAAAATACCTGATAGAGACCTTGCAACTAGATGAGCAACAACAAATTGCGTATACTAAAATACGGGAGGAACATCAGCAAAAAACGCGGGCGTATCAGCAGGAATTGAATGCCCGCCACAAACGGTTGTTTGACTTATTGGCCACACCGGTGGTAGACTCTGTTCGAATGCTCCAAATTGCGGACTCCATCTCGATACGTCAAAAAGCAATGGAACTCTATACGTTTGAGCATTTCCGAACTCTTCGGGCAATTTGTCGTCCAGATCAACAGCAGAAATTTGATGCGATCATTGGGGAAGCCGTAAAACAAATGGGACCTCCTCCTGGGGGCAGACCGCGCCGATAAGTTTTGGAGCAGCTGGCCCAACCTTTACCCTATATTTGCGTATTAAGGATATTAGTTAACGACTAAAACTAAAATCATGACGCATAAAAAATGGAGTACTTGGGTTATCCTTTTAATGATTTCAATGCAATGGAGCCTGTTTTCTTGTAAAAAATCGCCAGACCCTATAAATACGGACAATTTCAGCGGTTTTTACGAGTGCCACAACCTAATCAGTTGGGACAGTACCAAAATGAATCAAGCACTGATTGGTACCTGGAACTGGCAGTTTATTGGGTGTTATTTCAAAACCAAGATAGAAAGTTTCGATACTTACAAAGGTTTTTCTGTTGAATTTAAAGCGGATCATACCCTGATTACGCAACAAGACGGCATCCATACGGATACTGCCAGCTGGCATTTTACACCAATTAATAATGGTGGTTTCACTTTGGAAACCGTACCCAGTGTGGGACAATTATGGGGTATTGTACTTTTTTGTGATGATCGTGTAGAGTTTGCTGACGGGTATGTTGACGGGTGCGACAATTATTTTATTCGGAAAAAATAGGATAGCACTAATTGAATTCAATGAAAGCGGCACGGATATTTGTGATAACTTCTTCACCAAAGTACCTTAGCGGGAAAATTTCACCCATCCATGCAACAAGCGGTCAACCAAGGCGAAAACAACCGTTTTCTGTTTAACGAACTCCAGGAATCCGACTTCACCCGCGATTTATTAGCCCGCGATGCGCAAGTATTTTACCACCAAACCCTTTCCTCTCCGGTTTTTAATACCGTGGTCAAGGCGGAAGGCGCTTATTTGTACGATGGTGCGGGCAACCAATACCTGGATCTACACGGCAATGGGGTGCATACAGTGGGATACAATAACCCCGATTTGATTCAGGCCATCAAAGACCAAATAGATGCTGGCCTCACGTTTGCTCCTCGGCGTTTTACCAATTTGCCCGCGGTCGAACTGGCGGAAAAACTGGCCAGCCTCGCGCCCGATACGCTCAATCGGGTGCTCTTTTGCCCAGGCGGCTCGGAAGCCATTGAAATGGCAACCATGCTTGCGAAACATTACACCGGTAAGTGGAAAACACTCTCCTATTATGGCACGTTTCATGGCGCAGGCTTTCAAGCGGTGTCGATTGGCGCCGACCCACACTTTCGCGCAGGACTTGGGCCCATGATGCCTGGCGCGATACACCTCGAATTGCCCGATTATTACCGCAATCCGTGGGGTTGGACCGATCAGCAACAGATTGATGATGAATACATTCGGCAGCTTAAAATGCAACTCGAGTTTAATTCAGAAATCGCGGCCCTTGTTACGGAACCCATTTTTTATAACTCTACTGTACCAACCCGATATTACTGGGAGCAGGTAAAACAACTGTGTACCGAACACGGTATTTTGCTGATTTTTGATGAAATTTACACGGCATTTGGACGTACCGGCAAAATGTTTGCCGCCGAACATTTTGTTACACCCGATATTATCGTGGTGGGCAAAGGTTTTGGCGGTGGGATTGTCCCTTTTGCCGGCATCATTGGCCGCGAAGACCTCAATATCTTGGAGCACAAATCCATCGGGCATTATACCCATGAAAAAAGTCCGTTTTGTGCCGCCGTTGCAAAAGCCATGATTGATTATGTAGAAAACAATCAATTGGTAGCCTACGCTGCCAGTATGGGCGCACATTTTAGGGCTGGCCTGGAAGACCTGCAAGCTGAATTTGAACGCGTGGGCAATGTAAGCGGCTTGGGCATGAACCTGTCGCTGGATATGGTCCTGGACCGCAAAACCAAAGTCCGGGCGTTCGACCAGGCCCAGGCGCTCATGAATTTTTGTATGAATCGCGGCATTTCATTTAAACTCATTCAGGGTAATATTCTAAATTTGAAGCCATCTTTGGTTGTGACAAAAGCCGAAATTGATTTTGTTTTGGAAACCTTGCGGACCGGACTTCGTATCATTGATTAAACTTACACCATGAAATACTTCCAATTATCCATTTTTTTGTTCCTTTTTCTATGCCAAAATGCTGCGGCTCAAACCGAAGAAGCAGCCATTCGTCAGGTAATTGAAGCAGAAAGCAAAGCCTATCATTTCAATGCGGATCGCACGGCTTTTTTAGCGTATTGGCATGTAACCCCGGATGCCCGCATGGTTTACTCGGAACCTGCCATCACCGTGCTATTGGGCAGCGAACAACTTTCACCGACGAATCCGCAACTTTTGCAATCGAAACCGGATTTTGCAGTGAATACCTACTCCAATGTGGTCATTAGAGCGCATGGAACGGTCGCCTGGGCTACCTTAGATCAAAAAAGTGCGTTGCCAGATGGGACTGTCTCCTTTTTCCATGAATTTCGTGGCATGGAAAAGGTGGAGGGTGCGTGGAAAATTGTGAATTCTTCGGTGCAGAAGTACAAGCCTTGATTTTTTGATTCTATTGCTTACTTTACACGTTAAAATCCAACATTATATGCGCATCCTGTCCTTCCTGCTAATTATCTGCTTAGCCAATGCCTGTCAACCCGCCCAACCAACCCAAGCCCCTGCCAACGCCTTGAAATCCTACTTTTCAAGCCCTGATACCGGCGTGCTGACGGGCGGTGTGCGCCTGATTCCGATTCAAACACCCAAAGGCAGCTTCAAGGTTTGGACCAAACGTTTTGGCAATAACCCTACGACCAAAGTGCTGCTCCTGCACGGCGGACCCGCGTGTACGCATGAGTATTTTGAATCGTTTGAGAGCTTTTTACCCCAGGAAGGCATTGAATTTATCTATTACGATCAATTGGGTTCTGCGTTTTCGGACCAGCCTAAAGACACTTCATTGTGGGATTTATCCCGTTTTGTGGAAGAAGTGGAACAAGTACGGGTGGCTTTGGGGCTGAACAAAGACAATTTTTACCTGCTGGGACATTCCTGGGGTGGAATTTTGGCCATGCAATATGCCCTGAAATACCAGGACAATATAAAAGGCTTGATTGTAAGTAATATGATGGCCAGTTGTCCAAAATATGGCCAATATGCCGATTCGGTGTTGGGCAAACAAATGGACCCCTCGGTGCTTAAAACCATCAAAGATCTGGAAGCGAAAAAGGACTTTGCCAATCCACAGTACATGGCGTTATTGATGCCTAATTTTTATGAAAAACATATTCTGCGGCGCCCTTCCGCCCAATGGCCGGATGCGGTAAATCGCAATTTTTCCAGGGTAAACCAGGAAATTTATGTCGCTATGCAAGGCCCCAGCGAATTTGGCATTTCCGGTAAACTGGAAAAATGGGATGTTAGCGCGGAATTGAAAAACATCAAAACCCGCACCTTGGTCATTGGCGCCACCCATGATACCATGGATCCTGCCTACATGGCCTGGATGGCTAAACAGTTTCCAAACGGACAGTTTTTGCTGTGCCCGGATGGCAGTCACATGAGCATGTGGGACGATCAAACGCATTATTTCCCGGGATTATTAGCATTTTTGAAAGGATAACCCCGATCCGCAATGTGCAAATGGAACCTGTGATTGCGTAAGTGGTAGAATGCCTTTCTGCGTAATCTGCTACCTTTGAACTTTCAGGCACATCGGGTTATGTATCAGGATTTTAAAAAACAAGGGCTGATTTTTTTGGGACTGCTTTGGCTGGCAGTGTTGCCTTGTTTTGCTCAAAAATCAGGATCAGAAATACAGCAAACGTTTTCCCGCTACCAGCATTTTACGATGGAGCAGGGGCTTTCCAACAATTCGGTCAGCGCAATCGCGCAAGACGATGACGGGTTTATTTGGTTTGGAACGGAGGAAGGCTTGTGCCGTTTTGATGGAAAACGTTTTACCAATTTTTTCCAGCACGCGGATGGAAAAGGGTTATTGAGCGACCACGTAACCCAAATTGTGTCCCTGCCCCAAAACCGTCTATTGATCGGCACTTCCGAAGGCCTGTGTGTTTTGCAAACGCGCACACAGGTTTTTTCTAAAATAGCATTACCGGGACCTCCTGAACATCCACGATCCACGGAATCCATCTGGAAACTATTTAAAACACACCATGGCGAGATTTGGGTAGCCAATGAAAATGCGGTATATGTGTTGGATCAGGCGTTGCGGCTGTTGCGCGTTTTTTATCAACCCAATAAGGCAGAACAAGCAAAGCCTTTTGCACGCGACTTTTTAGAATTGCCGGATAGCAGGGTGGCGGTAAAGTTTACCCAGTCCCAGTACCCGAAATATACGCCTTGGCAAATTATTGATTTTCAAGCAAATAAGACTACGCCATTAGGTCTTTTGGAACCCGCTTATGCTTGTTTAGATTCTGCATATACCCCCACCTGTCTTTTTAACGATTGGCCCACTACCTGCTGGTTTACCACCATGGGCACCCACAGCCCTGGCAAGATTTTTTCATTTAACTGGCCAAGCCGCACCTTGACCCAAAAATATGCAAACCTTCACACAGGAGCACAAACGCAAAAAAACGAACAGTTTTACCTGCCGTTTTTACTACCCGATAGCCTGCTGTTGTTGCAGCGTTTTTTTGGAACCACCCTTATTTTAAACCTTAAAAATGGCCAAATAACCAATATACCACCTTGGAAATCATCGTTACCAGATGGAAAGTCCATCTTAAATTTTACAGATCGCGACGGCAATCTTTGGCTTTGTCCGCGTTTTGAAGGCATTTACCTGGTACATTTGAATACTTTGCCAACCACGGAAATGACCGCCTTAAATACCGCGCACAAGGAGACAATGGCCCGCATGAAGGTCTCCGAGGAATGGTTTTCGTTTTCCTGCATTTCCTTTAAAGATAAATGGGTAGTGAGCAGCCCCAATGGCGGTTTGTATAGCATGCCGAAAGCAAAACGCGGTGTGCAAGGAACTATAGTCACCAATCCGTTTAGTGGTTATGCGTATGTGTATGAATTTGTGCCATTTATAGGCGATACAATATGGATTAACACGCTGGATGGGCTGTTTTGGTACGATCCTGTACACAATCGGAACGGCCCTTTACACCAACGAATACCCGAACTGAAAATACTCGATGAGAAATTTATTTACCGCGATCATGTCGGATATATTTGGGGCCGCGTCCTCGATAATGGAGTAGCCTGCTTTGACACCCGACGTCAAAAACTGCTACATTTCCCCAGTATCGGCCCCAATGCGTCTTACCCCATAAAATCGGCGACCTGCTGCACAGAAAGCCCCAACAACGATATTTGGTTTGGTTTTGGCGCCGAAGAAAAATATTTGGTCTGTTATCGGCGCGCAACCGGCCTTTTTGAAAAAATTGAGCCCATTTCTCCATCCGGTTTCCATTGCGCCAAAGCGACGCAATTGTTGGCCGATTTGCATGGAAACTTGTGGATTTATGCAGAACAACGCTGGTTTATCATGAACCTGGCCACCCGCGTGGTACAGCCCTTCGGCAAAGAAAACGGGCTGGTTACCAATAATCCATCAGGTATATGTATGGACCGCGACGGCAATATATGGCTGGCGACGTCTTTCGGATTAAGCCGCTATGATGGCCAAAACAAAAAACTGCGCACCTTTTACCAAACAGACGGCTTGTTATCCAATGTTATTTTAAATGTAGCACTCATTGATACTGCGCAAAATATCCTTTTTGTTTCTACCGACCGCGGATTATGCTTGTTTGAGCCGGATAAAATCGGGAAAGCACCGGAAGCAGGCCCCACGTTTATTACAGCCATCAAAGTATCCGAAAATGCCATACAACTGCCCGAAAACGGCAAAATATACCTTCCATACAATCAAAATGACCTGCGGATTGAATTTACAGGCCTTCATTTTAGCAGCAATACCCAGGAACGTTTTCAATACAGCATGGAGCGCGAAGGCAAAGTGGCCAACTGGAAAGACACTGGAGTAGATCATTTTGCTAATTTTCTCAACCTTGCACCGGGAAACTATGTTTTTCAGGCCCGTACCGCCAACAGCGATGGTATCTGGAGCGACGCAACTGCTACCCTCGCTGTGCGTATTTATCCGCCTTGGTGGCTTACCTGGACTTTTCAATTAAGTTTGCTTGCGGTTTTGGCCATACTAGCCTGGTGGCTTTATCAACGACAAATCGGGCATGCAGCGGCGCGAGAAGCCGAAAAAGCAAGGGTGCAGCAACAATTGGCCGAGCTGGAAATGCGGGCACTGCGGGCACAAATGAACCCGCATTTTGTGTTTAACGCGCTCAATTCCGTCCAGAATTTTATTTTGAAAAACGACACCCGGGAAGCCAGCCGTTACCTCACAAAATTTGCCCGCTTGATGCGTCTGATTCTGGAAAATTCAGAATCCCCCATGGTGCCGCTTGCCCGGGAAATAGAACTGCTGCGCTATTACATCGAAATGGAAGCCCTGCGCTTTAACCAACGCTTTTCTGTTGATATTCAAATAGATCCAGGCCTGCATGCTGAATCCATTGCGATTCCCGGCATGCTCATTCAGCCACATATCGAAAATGCAATTTGGCATGGATTGATGCACAAGGATGGTGCGGGCAAATTGTTGTTAAGTTTCGAAAAATCGGGCGATAATACCTTAATTTGCGTCATTGAAGACAATGGTGTGGGCAGGGATAATGCCGCTATGATAGAAAAAAACCGGGTAAAAAACCACCGTTCTACCGGACTAAGCAATATTCGAAATCGCCTGGATTTGCTCAATGCGGAACTGAAAAACGATATTAGTTTTGCCTTTCAAGACCTAAAAGATGCACAAGGCAATGCAATTGGAACCAGGGTAATTGTGCGGATCCCCCTTGTATACAACCCTGGCATTATTTCACCATCCAAAACCTAATATTCCAATGACCGCAATGCTCATCGACGATGAACCCAATGCCACCGAAGCGCTGACGAATATGTTGCGCATGACTTGTCCGGATGTGGCGGTGATCGCCACGGCCAATGACGCGCAAAATGGGCTAGAGCAATTGCGCACACTTACCCCCGATCTGCTATTCTTAGACATTCAGATGCCACACATGACGGGGTTTGAACTGCTGGAAAAACTGGGTAAATTTAACTTTTCGGTCATTTTTAGCACCGCTTACGACCAATATGCTTTGCAGGCTTTTAAAGTTTCGGCGGTCGACTATTTGCTCAAGCCTATTGACCTGGATGAGTTGGAGGCAGCCGTTGCCAAAGTGCGAGCACGCATGCACACGACCACCCAACCCGATTTAAGCGCCCTTGAGCGCCTCTTTCAACAAGTGCAAAAAGCAGAACCTCAACGGATTGCGCTGCCCATTGGCGAAGGGCTACAATTTATTCAAGTAGCCGATATTGTACGCCTGGAATCGGATTCCAATTACACCACTTTTTATATGGTAAATCGCGAAAAACTGCTCATTTCACGCACTATGGGGCATTTTGAAGCCATTTTACCCAAACAAAATTTCTTTCGCGTGCATCATTCGCACCTGATCAACCTAGACCAAATCAGCCGCTACCTCAAAACCGATGGCGGCTATGTGGAAATGACGGATGGCTCAAAAGTGGAAATTTCGCGTAGAAAGAAAGATGACTTTTTACGCGAAATTTCCAAATTCGATGCTTAGTTAAACCTTATCCCAAGGCGCAAAAGCGTTTTTCACCTTGCGCAAAGAAGGTTCCAAATCCGGGAAGTGCCGAAGCAAAACATCCTTCATGGTATTGTTTTGCACCCAGTTGAAACCGGTTTCCGTGTACACCTGTTTGTTAAAATTGCCTGCAATAAAACGATCGCTTTTCAAACGGCGTGAGGCCATCAGGATAAACACCCGGAATGCCGTGTCGCTAAAACCAAATCCTTTGGGCAGCGGCTCGCACAAGGTACCCACCAACAGATCCACTTTTTCGATATCGCCGCCATACACTTCCCGCACTTCCTGGGCGATTTCCAAATTACCACCGGTCAGTTCTTCGAACGATTCGGCCGGTTTCATGTGAAAAAGACGGCGGAATTCGTTGTAACGCGGCACCGAACGCTCGCGATCGCGCAAAATATCCACCGCTGCCATATCCAAATGTTTGCCATCGGGCGTGCGCAGGTCGCGCAAGAAATTCGGGAAATTGCGGATGGTAATTGCCCCCGGATAAGCCACGCCAAAGGAGTAAAAAACATCGGAGAACGTCAATCCGTCGCGCAAAGGCGTACGCGCGCGCTCGAAGGCGACATCGTTCATCACATGGGTGCTGCGGTATGCACCCGTTTGAACATCATAAAATTTAATATCATCGGGCAGTAAAGAATGCAAACGATACACGGCCACAAATTCTTCGGTTAAAGAATAGGGCGCTCCATGGTGCTCCACGCCCGAACTTGGAATACCGCTGATGGTTTCCGCTTTGGAGATGCGCCCCAGCATTTTATACAACCGTTCGCCCATCAATCCCCACCAATTGGCATTCATACCGATATCCAATACCGGATGCGCCAAAATGCCGGGCGTCCACTCCACGGTATGAATTTTTGCCATTAAAGCCGTATTTACCAGGCGTGCTTTGTCAAACAATTGATCGCCCGTCCACTCGGGATGTTCTTTGCGCAACGCATCACAAATCGCGTTATGCTCCTGGGCAAACAAGGTGTGCAGCAACTCGAGGCCCAACCACCAGTTGTCGTTAAAACCCGTCACCGGAATACCACGTTCATCGCGGGGCAAAAACACATCCTCCGAGCCTTCCTCCAGGATCAGTTTGCCATCGGGCGATTTACCGCGCAAAATTTCCGTTTGGGCTTCCGTCGATCCATAAATCTGAGAGCCATCCCACCAATGGGTATTTTTGTTTTTATATACCGGATGCGTTTTATCCATATCATGCAGCGGTTCATCGGGTTGCGTCCGAAACAACTTCATGGTTGGATCGCTCCAGGTATCCCCTTCCGGTAGTGGAATTTCCAGTTCTTCTGTGCTTTCATAGTGCCCCACCCAGTCATGCACTTGAAATTGAATCCAGGCAGCAGCCAGTAAATTAAGGATGGTGGCAGGTTTAAATTCATCCCGGGCCAGCAAGCGTTCACTAATTATCCGCGGATTGGGCGTCATCAATTCCTCGTGGGTAGGTGCTTTGGTGTACGCGCGCGGCACATTTCGGCCAAAACGCATGCCCGAGCAACCCATCAACGGCTTTTCATCATCATTAAATTTCCCATCCGAATGGCGGGCGGTCAAATAGCGCGGGTCGTGAAAAGGACAGGTTTTCACATCACCCTGTGCATTCGGATCCGGATAGGTATCGTGCAGGTTTTTTGCCCGCAACTCGCTGCGAAAGGCAATGAGGTTTACCACACCGAGCCACTTTGGCAACCGATGCCAGGCTACAACCTTGTTAATGCTTCTGAAGGAGCCGACTAGAATGCGCTGGCCGAGGGAAAGGTTTGTCATAGTGATGAATGATGAATGATGAATGATGAATGATGAATGATGAATGATGAATGATGAATGATGAATGATGAATGAATTTCTCAACAATTCATTGTCATTCAATTGAATATAATATATAAAATATCGTGGAATCATTCCGACTTCGGAGAAGTCGCGCATTTGTAGCAATAATCGAACACCAATCAATCCCGACTTCTCCGAAGTCGGGCATTTGTAGAAACAACGGACCAACCATTTATTCCGACTTCGGAGAAGTCACGCATTTGTAGAAACAACAGATAACCAATTCCTTACGACTTCGGAGAAGTTGCGCATTTATAGCATTTGTAGAATGAATGATGAATTAATGAATTGATTAATTTCATTAAATTGAAATGCCTTTTAGCGCAATATCAACAATTATTAAAGTTTATTTTTTGGAAAATTAAACCTGAAAAACCAACTCATCACTCATCATTCATCACTCATCACTCCTCACTAATCACTCCTCACTAATACTCCATCGCATCAAAATGATTCGCAATGTGCATCGCATTGGCGCGTTCATACTGGCTTTTGCTCAAATTTCCATAGGCGAAATGGGGACTTAACGGCCCGTCATACCCCAAAAAGGTACGAATACTGCCTTGGAGCCGTTCAATAGCCTCCTCCAAGGTAGGCAGCGGCGGTTCAAACGAATCACCCGGAATTTCTTCCGTCAGGTTGTGGCTCATGTAGCCCCGGGCATCAAATACGTGAAAGGCGGTAGCGCCAACCAGCGTTTGAAAAACCACGTTCTTTTGTTCGGGAAAACCCAGCATGGAATGCTCGATGCTGCGCGCACAATGGTCGAGGGTATGCGGAAGATCCCAACCCGGCGACAAGAGGATGCGCGTGGATTGGCGAAGTTTATCCAACTCCAAAAGCGCCGATTCAAGGGATTGAAGTCGGAATTTTCGAACAATAGGTTCGGCAGCAAATGTAAATTCGGGCATGACAGGGTATTAGGTGCAATCAACAAGTCTGTTAATTCAAATTGGGAAACTCCGTCTTCAATTCATCGTCCAATTGATCGGCCCAGAATTCAAAATCGCTGATAAAAATGTTAAGTTCTTTAAAATCAAGGCCTTGAATATCGCGCTCGTAAGAAGCCCAAACCTTGTTGGAATTGGCGACTAAACTGAATTTAATACCCAATTTAATGTCATTGAGTTCGAGCAATTTGCGATAAAAGCTCAACAGATTGGTGGTAGCTGGAAATTCCATCACCGGACAGAAAATGCGCAGGAAATCGCGGCGAGAGCCATTGTCGAAACGGAGGCGCTGGATCAAAACCTCAATATTGGCAGAGCCTTTGCGCCACATCCAGCCTTTGGTTTCTTTGTTGAATACGTTGTCGCGGTCGAGGCCAACCGATTCAGCATAGCAATGCACCATTTCTACTACTTTCAAATAATTTGCCTCGAAAGCATCCACGGGTGCAGGGTTTTGCAAGTTTTCCATATGTTTTATGTGTTTATAGGTGTTTTTGTCAGTTGAAGGGGCAAATAAACGATTCAAAATGCCGCTATTGAAGGGTTAGCGCGCAAGTGGTGGGTTTCATTGCGTAACTGGATATATGCGCCGTTTCCATTTGCTCATTCAAATACACCATTTGCACAACGCAGCTTATATAGTCCAGAAAAGCCCTCCATATTTGCATCGTAATGCCTTTAAGCAGCACACAAAAGAACAAAAACTTCATTAAATTTTAAAATCAGTGTTCTTAAAAAAATTTCACCGATTTCTTTATCTATTCCTGATGCTGTTTCCGTTGTTGCAAGGCTGTTTTAATCAAAATCGGTTGCATTTGCTTTGGCATACGCCTATTGCTTCTGAAATGAGCCCTAAAGTGCAGGATGGACTCGTGTATGTGAATGGTTTTATGAGCGGACATGCAGGCATTCCAGTATTGCGATGATGAAAGAGGGTACATCGGGCGTTTGGGCCTATAAAATGCCATAATACCATGCACAAACTTGTTAAAATATCAGCAATTCGCGCAATCATGATTTTTGGATTTATCGCTACTTTACTGGGCTGCGGGGATGGGAAACCCAATGTTTTCAGCAGCAACGGCTATCATATTGGCAAGGAAAAAGTCTGGTATAAAACTTCTTTGGGCATGGATATCAGGATCACGGAAATCGTGGGCGCCCATGCTAAAACATTTGTGGTTCAATCAGTTACAAGCAAAGTGACCGGCCGTACCTCGGAATATGGAAAGGATCAAGGTTGTATTTACTATGGTGGCGCGGCTTTACCTGGGTGCGATGTGGCCAGTTTTGAGTACGTAGGCGGCGGTTACAGCAAAGACAAAAATCGGGTGTATTATATGTCGGATGTGTTATGCGACGATGTGGCACATTTTGAAATGATGGATGATCAATTTGCGAAAGATGCGTCCCATGTTTATTTTGGAAATAGTGTATTCTCTGAGGATGCCGCTACAGACGAAACCCGGGTATTTTACCAAATGAATGAAGTGGAAGGCGCCGACGTAAAATCGTATCAATTATTGGATAAACAATATACCAAAGACACGCATAAAGTGTACCGGGAAGGCCAGGCCATGGAAGGTGCAGATCCCGCCAGTTTTCGGGTGCTGGACCAGCATTACACCCTTGACCACCAACAATGTTATTACGATTTGCAGGCCATCCCAACGGCCGATCCTGCTACGTTTCAATTGGTGGATGAATTTTATGCGAAAGATGCGCGCTCCGTATTTATCAGCGAAAAACGCATAGAGGGCGCCGATCCTGCTACATTTCGGGTGCTCAATGGCAATGCGGGTTGTAGCTGTGAT
>Ga0247838_1000457_pt1 | contig 64213 bp, 50 predicted proteins | sample LaCruzMarch2015__5_FD_189097 | JGI IMG/M metagenome (GOLD analysis project Ga0247838, IMG submission 189097) | Freshwater microbial communities from meromictic Lake La Cruz, Castile-La Mancha, Spain - LaCruzMarch2015_15m | ecosystem: Environmental > Aquatic > Freshwater > Lake | place: Spain...
ATCCCCATTACGCCTGTGTCGACCGCCTGGACAGCCGGTCGCTGCAACTGGCGACCCTGTTCGCACGCACCGTGGTCTATTTCAACGGCCCGCCCGGGGTGCAATCCCTGGCCTTCGCGGACCCCTGCCCGACGGTGACGCTGGAGTGCGGCAAGGTCGGCGAGGCGGCCGGCGTGATGCGCGCGCGCACCCTGGTGGACGCCGCCCTGCACCTGGCAGCGATTCCCGAGCATCCGGTGGCACCCCAGGACCTCGACCTCTTTCACACCGTCGCCCGGGTGCTGGTGCCACCGGACCTGAGCCTGGGGTTCCCCCCGGCGACGGCCGACTTGGTGCTCGACCCGGATCTGGAGCGCTTCAACTTCCGCGAACTGCCGCGCGGGACCGCCTTCGCCCGCTTGCGCCACCTCGACCTGGGGGTCGGCTTCCGGGTCCTGGATGCGGAGGGCCGCGATATCGCGAGCCGGTTCTTTCACCTTCAGGACGGCGAGGTGCGGCTACGCCACCCGGCGATGCCCGCGATGCTCACCCACGACCTGACGGTCATCCGCCAGGACTGCCTGGGCTATCTGCTGGAGCGCTACCGCGACCAGGTGCCGGGGCGGGGCTGAGGAACGAGAGCGGACTAATTGCTCGTTCCAGGTTCATCGGCGCACTGCGGACCCGGGCACTCCCCCCCATCGCGTAAGGGCTCCGGCACGGCCGGCCACTGGATCGCACTCAGGGTGTCGCACGCCTGGTCGTAGTCGAAGGCCTCGATCCAGCGCTTGAGCAGCTGCACCAGGTCCTCGCCCAGCCCTGCCCGCAGGGCCTCGGTGGACTCCCGGAACAGATAGCCGGCGGCGATGTCGCCGACCGCGAGCAAGGCCCTCAGGCGCTGCACCAGGTCTTTCAGGTCCGCCGGGTCGGGGGCGCGGGCCGGCGGGTCGGGCCTGTCCGCGTCCTGCGGGAGCCGCGCCAGGATGACGTGGGCCACCTCGGCATGGGCCTGCGCCACGGCCGCGATCAGGGGCTCGCAGGCGGCCGCGTCCGCGTCCGCCCGCAGGGCCGACTCCAGCGCCGCGGCCGCCTGCTGGACCCCTGCGGCACCCAGGGTGCCGGCGACCCCGCGCAGCGTATGGACGATGAACCGCGCTTGCGCCCGCTCGCCAGCCGCGAGCCGGCTGCGAAGTTCCGCCATGTCCTCGCCGTGGACCTGGGCGAAACCGCGCAGGTGGCGGTGCTCGTCGGCGCCCCGCGGCCGGTCACCGGTGTGGCCAAGCAGCGCCGCGAGCGCACTGCCGGGCCGCGGCGGCAGCGCGACCGCATCCCCGCCCGCGGGGGGTGCGGCCGCGGCAGATGCCGCAACCGGCTCCGGGAAACTGGCCGCGGGGTCGTCGCACAGCCACCGCAGGAGCGCGGCAAACAGGACATTGGGGTCGACCGGTTTGGGCACATGGTCGTCCATGCCGGCCTCAAGGCAGGCCTCCCGATCCTCGTCGAAGGCGTTGGCGGTCATGGCCAGGATGGGCGTGGCGGCCCGACCCGGCAGGCGCCGGATGGCGCGCGTCGCCTCCAGACCGTCCAGGTGCGGCATCTGCACGTCCATCAGGATCAGGTCGTAGGTGCCGGCGGCGGCCATCGCGACCGCCTCGCGACCGTCCGCGGCGGTGTCGACGACGAGCCCTGCCCCACACAGCAACTCCAGCGCCACCTCCCGGTTGATGGCGTTGTCCTCCGCCAGCAAGAGCCGCGCCCCGGCGTGGCGGCGACGCAGTTGCGCCTCCGGATCGCGCGCGGCCGGCGCGGCACCGGGGGCGACCTCCGACCCTTGCCCAACCGGCTCGCCCTGACCGCGACCCAACCGCACCGTGAACCAAAAGGTGCTGCCCTGCCCCGGCACGCTCTCGGCCCCCACCTCCCCGCCCATCAGTTGCGCCAATCGGCGGGTGATGGGCAGCCCCAGGCCGGTACCGCCGTAGCGGCGGGTGGTGGAGACGTCCGCCTGCTCGAAGGCACCAAACAACCGTGCCAGTTGATCCGCGGCGATCCCGATGCCGGTATCGGTCACCTCGAAGCGCACCAGGAGCCCGGCCGCCGCCTCTTCGAGGAGCCGTGCGCGCAGGCGCACCCCACCGCGCTCGGTGAACTTGACGGCATTGACCGTGTAATTGAGCAGGGCCTGGCGCAACCGCGTGGGATCCCCATGCAGCCACGCGGGCCCGGCGTAGGGCTCCAACTCCAGGGTCAGGCCCTTGTTGGCAACCTGATCCGCAACCAGTGACCGGACCTGCTCCATGACCGGACTCAGGGAGAAGTCGCGTGGTTCCAGTTCCAGGCGGCCGGCCTCGATCTTGGACAGGTCGAGGATATCATTGAGGATGATCAGCAGGTGCCGGGCGGCGCCGTCGATCCGCCGCAGGCGCTCGGCCTGGGCGGGTGTGACCGGGGTGCGCGCGAGCAGGTGGGTGAGGCCGACGATCGCATTCATGGGCGTGCGGATCTCGTGGCTCATGTTGGCCAGGAAGGCGCTCTTGGCCCGGTTGGCCGCCTCCGCCCGGGTGCGCGCCGCAGACAGTTCCCGGGTGCGGCTCGCCACCAGGTCCTCCAGGTGGTGACGGTAGCCGTCCAGTTCCTCGGCCACGCGCTGTTTCTCGCTGATGTCCTCCTTCACCGCGACATAGTGGGTGATGGCGCCGTCGGGTCGGCGCAGCGGGGTGATGATCGCGTGTTCGGTGAATTCGCTGCCGTCGCGGCGGCGGTTGATGAACTCACCCAGCCAGGGCCGCCCCTGGGTCAGGGCCTCCCACAGGGCCTGGTAGGTCGCCGCCGGGGTCTTGCCCGATTTCAGGATGCGCGGGTGCTGCCCGATGGCCTCGGCCCGGCGGTAACCGGTGGCGCGCTCGAAGGCCTCGTTGACATACTCGATGCGCCCGTCCAGGTCGGTGATGACAATGCTCTCCGGGCTCTGCTCCACGGCCTGCGCGAGTTTGCGCAACTGGGCCTCGTCGCGGCGCTGGCGCACGATGCGCCACACCTCGTTGGCCAGAAGCTGGACGGTCTCCACGTCCAGGTCCGTATAGGGGTCCGCCTTGTTGCCGACCCCGGCGATCATGCGCACCAGGCCGGATTCGAGCACCGGCACGCTGATCAGACGCGTGAGATCCGCGTGCCCGGCCGGCAGCCCCCGACGCCCGATCTCCTCCTGGGGGGCGCCGGCATAGTCGTTGAAGACGACCGGAGCACGCCGACGAAGCGCCTCGGCCCAGATCCCGGCATCACTGACGGGGTAATGCTGGTCATAGGCGGCCTGGCAGTAATGCTCCAGGGTGGACCGGGACCAGGCGACCATCTCGATCGTCTCCTGGTCGTCGTGGACGAAGTGCGTGAAGCCGATCCGACTCCCGGTGAGGCCCTCCGCCAATGCCAGTCCGTACTGCATGAAGGCCCGCTCGTCCAGCCGCTCGGCGGCCCCCGGCAGGTCCAGCAGGGCGGCGGCCCGGCGCGCCTGCAGGCTCAGGGTCTGCTCCGCCACCCGGGCCGCCGTGACGTCCAGCATGACCCCCTGGAGATAGCAGGGGCGGCCCTCGCCATCAAGGACCACCTGGGCCGCGTCATGGTAGTGGCGCCACTGACCGTCGCGGGTCGCCAGGCGATAGTCCATGGACAGGGTCCCGCCGCCCGCCTGGGGCAGGTGCGCCAGCGTGTCGAGAACCTGCTGGCGGTCGTCGGGGTGGATGAGCCGCACCCAGAGTCCGGGGTCGGCGCTCATCTCCTGCGGTGTGTAGCCCAGATCGCTGATCCGCCCGCTGACATAGAGGGTCGGGCTGCCCGTGCCCAGGGACGCCCGGTAGAGGATGACCGGCACCTGATCGGTGAGCAGGCGGGTGCGCTCCTCACTCTCACGCAGGGTCTCGGCGGTGCGCTGCTGCTCCTCCACGAGGCTCAACAAGGCGCCACGGGCCTGGTCCGAGGCGGCGAGCAGGCGCGCCGTCTCGGCCTGGGCGAGACGGGTCTGCTCCTCCGCCTGGCGGCGATCCGTGATGTCCAGGAGGCTGCCGAAGAGCCGCACCACCCGACCGCTGCGCACCTCGGCCTCGGCGCGCGCCCGTACCCAGCGCCGTTCGCCCTGGGCGGTATCCAGCCGCAGTTCGAGGTCATAGGGTTCACCCAGGTCGCAGGCGCGCTGGAAGGCCGCGGCCATGCGCGGCCGATCCTCTGGGACGTAGTAGGAGATATTGCGCTCGGTGTCGTTGGGGTCATAGTCGTCGGCGACCCCATAGATGCGGTAGACCTCCTCGGTCCAGTGCCGCCGCCCGCTCGCCACGTCATACTCCCAGCCGCCGAGCCGGGCGATCTCCTGGGTATCGCGCAGCAGCGCCTGCTCGCGGCGCAGGGCCTCCTCGCGCTGCCGACGGCGCACCCGGGCGGCCATCAGGCTAGCCAGCAGCACGGTAGCCGCCGGGAAGAGCAGCAGCACCGGCCACGCGACCTGTTGGAGCACCAGGCGCGCGTTCGGAGCCGGCAGGATCAGGACCATAAGGACCAGGACGACGGCGTGTACCAGGACGCCCAGGAGGTAGAACTCCGGCAGGGACAACCGCTCCGGCGCCGGGCGCCAACGTCGCCACAGGATCCCGATGCTGCCCGCGGCGAGGATCGTGGCCATCCCGACCGGCGCCCCCAGCCCGCCCTGGAAGAAGCGCAAGGCGGCGGTCATGAGCATGGCCACCAGGGTCGGCAGGCCGCCGAAGAAGAGCCCGCTGACCGCCAACAGGACCGAACGGGTATCGAAGACCAAGCCGGGGATCAGGGGCCAGGGGGCGAGCATGATCGCCGCCCCGATGGCCCCGATGAGCAGGCCGGCCAGGAGCCGCGCCGGTACGGACCCGCGATCACCGGCGCCGCGGATGAAGAGGTCCAAGACCAGCGCGAGCGCTAGCAGCAGGGCGGCGTTGTGGATCAGGCCGAACCAGGCCGGGACCGCGAGCGCGAGCTCAGACATCGGCGGCCCCCGGCGGCGTGGCGTCGCCGCCCGCCCCGGCCGCGCTGGGATAGCGCGGTCCCTGCCCGGCGGCGGCCAACAGGGCGGCCTGCGCGGGCGGAAAGAGCGCCCGGTCGTCCCGGCCGATCGCCGCCCCCGGCGGCTGAGCGCAGGCCAGTGCCGCCGCCCGGTTGAGTAGCAGAGAGCGCCCGCCCCGGTCTTTGGCGAAGACCAGGTTGCTCGACGCCACGACGACGGCCTCCGAAATCTGCAGGGCGCACCGCGGCTCGCCCCCTTCGCCGGCACGCACCCGCGCGACCAGACCGAGCCCCAGGGCCCGCTGACGGCGACGCTTCTGCGGGTCAACCGGCGGTACGGCAGGGGCGGGCCAGCTGCCGGCGAGCGGTGTTTCGGTAAAGCCCATAGGTCCGCCTCGCAGCGGCGATCAGTCAGCGAAAACCCGTGTACGGCTCAGCCAGCGGTTGCCGCCGACCCGTCCCCAAACTGCGCCGGTTCGCCCCCGGGCGCGACCTGCGGCACCCCTTGCACCCACAGCCGGACCTGATACCAGACCCGGCCCAGATGCTCATGCAGCGCGAAATAGCTGAGCGCGAAGGCCCGCGCCGACGGCACCCAGTCGAGCACGCCGAGCGCGTCGCGCCACTGCGGCGTGGAAATGGCCCCAGTGGGCGCCGGAATCACGGCGATTCCGGCAGCCTCGCAGGCCTCCATCGCCCGCGGCAGGTGCCAGGCATTGGTGACCAGCAGCACGCGCGATACCCCGGCGCGCTCCAGCATGGGTTTGGAGTAGGCCGCATTCTCCCAGGTGGTCCGGCTACGGTTCTCCACCCCCGCCACCGGGACCGCGAACTCCTCGCGCAAGGTCCGCGCCATCCCGTCACCGACCGCCAACTCGTCGGGGTTCAGTGCACCGCCCGTCACATAGAGCGGCAGCCCGGTGGCACGATGCAGCCAAGCCCCATAGCGCACCCGCTGCAGACTGAAACCGTCCAGCGTGGGCCCGCCATATTCGGTCCCGGTATCGGCAAACCCCGCGCCCAGAACCAGGATCGCCTGGATCTGCGTCGGCAGCGCCGAGCGCAGGTCCAGGGGCGGGTAGGGCTCCAAGGGCTCCATCAGCAGGGTTGCGACCGCGGGCAGGCACAGCAGCGTCAGGAGCGCGGTCCCGGTGAACAGCAGCAGCCGGCCCAGCGCCCGGCGCCAGGACAGGAAGGCGGCGACCAGCAGGAGGATGATGAGCCCGGGGGGCAACAGCAAGGTCTTGAACACAAAGTAAGCCGTCATAGTGGTCAAGCCTGAGACCTGAAAGAGCCCCAGGGGACACTCATGCCAGGTCAGTTGCGCACCACGTCACCCTTCAGGATCTTCGGTGTCACAAAGATCAGCAGTTCGGAGTTGTTGTCGATCCGCGCCTCTTTCTTGAACAGACGCCCGAGCATGGGGACATCGCCCAACCAGGGTACCTGCTCCTTGTTGAAGCTCTTGGTGCGTTCAAAGACACCGCCCAGGACCACGGTCTCGCCATTGTCCACCAGCACCGTCGTCTCGACCGAGCGGGTATCGATGGGAACACCTTGATTAGTGGCCTGGGTGTAGTTCGGATTGTCCTTGTTGACCTTCAGTTCCATGATCACGCGGTCGTCCGGGGTGATCTGGGGCGTCACGTCGAGCTGCAGCACCGCATCCTTGAACTCGGTATTGGTACCTTGATTACCCGAGGTAGTCTGATAGGGGATCTGCTGGCCGACCTTGATCGTGGCCTTCTTGGCGTCGGAGGTAATGACCCTGGGGCTTGAGACGATCTCGCCGCGGCCCTCGCGCTGCATCGCCGAGAGTTCGAGCTGCATGAGATAAGAGCCGACCTTGCCGATGAGAAAATTGATAGCGCCGGAGGGGGCGGCGGCCGGCAGATTGACCAGCAGGGACTGGTTACCAGAGCCCGCCGGGATCACCAGCCCGGAATTATAGGGTATGGCAGGACTTTGACTCGCATCAAGGCCGAAAGCGCCTTTTCTGTACCCCGCCACGGCAAGGTTCCCAGGCATTGCGCCGGCGGTCATCATCTGGGTGCTGCCGTTGCTCCAGGTACCGTCAGACTGCAGTTTCGGCCCCGCCCCCACGGAGCCCGAAACCCCGAAGCGCACGCCGAGATCACGCGCGAAGTCATTATTGGCAATGACGATGCGCGACTCGATCATCACCTGACGCACGGGCACGTCCAGACGCCCCACCAAGCGGCGGATGTCCTCGAGCTTGGCCGTCGTGTCCTGGATCAGGAGGGTGTTGGTGCGGCCATCGACTGCGACATTGCCGCGGTCCTTGGTCAACAGGTTGCTCTTATCGGTCTTGAGCATGGTGGCCAGATCGGCGGCCTTGGCGTAGTTGATCTGAATGAACTCGGTCCGCAAGGGGGCCAATTCCTCGATCTGCTTTTCCGATTCGAGATCGAGTTTCTCCTGGGCGGCCAACTCCGCACTCGGCGCCACCATGATGACGTTGCCGGTCTGACGCATCGCCAACCCCTTGCTCTTCAGAATGATGTCCAGCGCCTGGTCCCAAGGGACATTCTTGAGGCGCAATGTGATGTTGCCCCGTACCGTATCGCTGGCGATCAGGTTAAGACCGGTGAAGTCAGCCAGCAGCTGCAGGACCGCGCGCACCTCGATGTCCTGAAAATTCAGTGACAGGCGATCCCCGGAATAGACCACCTTTTTCTTTTCGTTCTGCTCCTTCTCCGCCGGCGTGAGGGCACGAAACTCCAGGGTGAAGAGGTCGTCGGTCTGATAGGCCAGGTAGTCGTACTCGGCGCCCGTTTGGATATCCAGTACGACGTTGCGCCCGCTCGGCTTGGACTCCACGGCGGTCACCGGGGTGGCGAAATCGGTCACGTCGAGGCGCCGGAACAGGCGCGGCGGCAGCGAGGTATCGTAGAGGTCGACGAACACGTGCCCGGCCTGTTCACGCACGGCCACCCGGGTGTCGGCGCTGGGCAGTTTGATCACCACCCGGCCCTCACCGGCATTGCCGCGCCGGAAATCGATGTCGCGCACGGCACCGCCGGCCGCGCGCCGGGACACGGCCGGTGCCGCGGCCTGTGCCGCGGCCGCCTGACGCGGACCGGCGCCAGCCCCGGGCGCGGACGCCGGCGCCGCACCAGACGGCTGAGCGGGGGGCACGGGCGGTGGCGGGACGCCCGCCAGATCGCTTTGGGTGCTGATCTTGAGCGTGACTTTGTTGCCGTTGGCACTGACCTCGTAGGGCACCGAGTCGTTGAGGTTGACCACCACCCGGGTGCGATTGCTGGCCTCAACCGCGATCAGGCTGTGAACGGCACCGACACCGATGGGGACCGCCTTGCGATCGAGCTTGCTGGCGACACCCTCGAAGTCGAGCGCGATGCGCGCCGGCGACTCGGTCGCAAAGGTGGTAGGGGCCGCGACTGGTCCCGAGAAACTCAGTTGGACCTCGACCCGGTTGCCGGGCAACGCGGCGAACTCCACATTCTCGAGATCGACCGCTTGGGCCGGTGTGATGGCACCGGTGCCCGCAAGCAGTAGCCACCCGACCAACCAGGCAATCAGGGACCGGCGCCCCCCGGGGCGGGACCGGCGCGTACTCAGGTGACTCGGGCTCATCATCGCGGCTTGCCCTCCACGGGTTACTGGGTGAGCGCGACCGTGGCTTGGCGCTCGCGCCATTCGCCGGGGCCTTCCGATACGATCTCAGTCAATTGGATCGCCTCGTCGCTGATACTGACGATCTGACCATTGTTCATTCCCAAATAGTTACCGACTCGCACCCGGTGCAGGATCCCGTTCGGGCTGCGGATCAGACCCCACTTGGTCTGGTTCTGATCGAGGGTGCCGACCATGCGCAAGGCGTCCAGAGAGTACCCCTCGAGTTCTTCCTTGCGGCGCAGCGGGTCAGGAGCCAGGCTGTTCCCAGACGCGGTGGCGGGCTGCTCTCCCGCGCGACTGTCGACCACGAAGGGGTCGCGCCGATCCGCCGGCTCATAGACGTAGGTATTGATTTGCTTGATATCAGGGAGCGGCTCAATCGCCCCCGGGTCACGCGCCTTGACCTTGCGGACATAGTCCTCGAGATCGCTTTGGTCGGCCCCGCCGCATGCGGCGAGCGAGGCCGCCAGGAGTGCCCACAGCACGACCGGTAAGACCCCGGGGCGTGACCGCCACCGGGCCGCGGGAATATGCAGGAGCCGCGGGGGAGCAAGCCACATCATTTGGTCGCGGCCTCGTCCAGATACCGATAGGTCTTCACCTGCGCCTGGAGCAGCAGTTTGGAATCCTCCGCACCGCGCTCACCTCCGGGGTTGCTGATTCTCACGTTGTGGATGGTCACGATGCGCGGCAGTGCGGCAAGCCCGCTGATGAAGCGCCCGAATTCGTGGTAATGGCCGGTCACCCGGATGTTGATCGGCAACTCCGCATAAAAATCCTTCGACTGCTCGCCCTCGGGCTGGAACAGCTCGAATTCGAGTCCCGCCGCCAGCCCGGTCTGTGACACATCCACCAGTAGTGCGGCCACCTCGGTCTTGTCCGGAAGCTGACGCAACATGGCACCGAAGGACTCCTTCATTTCCTCGAGCTGCTGGCGGTAGGCATTGAGGTTGGCGGCCTTGCGCTGTTTGGTTTCGAAGGTCTTGCGCAATTCCTGTTCCTTCACCCGCTCCTGTTCCAGACGGCCCAACTGGGCATCGGTATCCAGGTAGAAGACGGCCACACCGACCCCGATGCAGCAGAGCAGGATGGTCATTGCCTTGATCAGCACCGGCCAGTCGCCGATGTTGTTCAGGTCGAGTTCGCGAAGTTCGCGCAGTTCCATGGGGCTTGGGTCCGGAAGTTTCGCTGTGGTCGCCGGTGCATCCGCGCGGCCGAAGCACTAAAATATCTATGAAGGCTTACTGCCGTCGCTGCCGACGGCGGGCTGTTTCTGGTCGAACGACATCCGAAAATGACTCAAGCCGGTACCCGTCTTGTCCTTGTGTTCGATCAGCAGGAGGCGCGGGTTACCGAGCCAGGCGGATCCCTCGATGTTGCGCATGAAGGCCGAGACCCGGGCGTTCGACTGAGCCCTCCCCTCCAGCACGATCGTGCGTCCGCTCTGTTCCAATTTGGTGAGATAGACCCCCTCGGGGATCGCCGTCACCAGCTCATCGAAGAGCCGCACCACCTCCGGGCGGCTCTGCTGCAATTGCTGGATGATGTTCATGCGGGCAAGCAGCTTGGCCTTGGTCTCCTCCAGGGACTGGATCTCTTTGATCTGGCGGTTGAGTTGGGTGATCTGGTCCTCAATGTACTGGTTACGCCCCTGCTGCACGCTGATCCGGGCCTCGAACCAGAAATGCACCGCGACCGCGCTCAGGAGGGCGACACCCAGTGCGACCCCGCCGGCAATGGCGAACTCCCGGCGCCGCCGCCGCCGTTCCGCCTCGCGCCAGGGGAGTAGATTGATCCGGGCCATCAGTCGAATCCTCGCAGGGCGAGGCCCACGGCGACCATCAGACCGGGCGCCTCACGCATCAGCTCCTGGGCCTTGACACGGGGGGACAGTGACATCTGCGTGAAGGGATTCGCTACCATGGTGGGCAGCCCCAGACGCTCCTCGACCAATTCATCGATCTTGCGGATGCTGGCGGCGCCGCCGGCCAGGATCACCTGGTCGACCCGACTGAACGTGGTACCGGAATAAAAGAACTGAAGCGCCCGGCTGATCTGCTGGGCCAAGGCCTCCTTGAAGGGACTCAGGACCTCGGTGTCGTAGTTCTCGGCAACGTCGCCGATGAGTATCTTCTCGGTCGCCTGATCGCGCGGCAGCCCATAGCGCCGCTGGACCTCGTCGATGAGTTGCTGGCCACCGAAATTCTGCTCGCGCGTATAGACGACCTGACCCTCGTGGAGCACGTGCAGGGTCGTCGTGGAGGCGCCGACGTCGGCCACCGCGACGGTCTGCTCCGTGTGCTCGTCACCACGGCCACCCAGGATCAGGCTGCAGGCGTTCTCCATGGCGTAGGCCTCTACATCGACCACCGCGGCAATCAGCCCGGCAATCTCCAAGGCGTTCACTCGGTCATCCACGTTTTCCCGGCGGGAGGCCGCAAGCAGGACATCCACCATGTCGGAACTCGCCTGGGACGAACCCAGGACGTCGAAGTCGATGTTCACTTCTTCCAGCGGATAGGGAATGTACTGGTCCGCCTCCAACTGGATCTGGTTCTCCATCTCCGCGTCGCTGAGCGCCGCGGACATGGAGATCACCTTGGTAATGACCGCGGACCCGGACACGGCCACCGCGGCCCGCTTGGTCTTGGTGCCGGCGCGCAACACTGCCCGCTGGATGCTTTGACCCACCGCCTCGGCGTCGGCAATCTTCTTCTCGACCACCGCGTTGCTCGGCAGCGGCTCGATCGCAAAAGTCTCGACCCGGTACAGGGCCGTGGTCGAGCCGACACTCTGCGACAGTTCGATCAGCTTGATGGCGGTCGAGCTGATGTCGATGCCCAGCATGGCCTTGTTCTTGCGGCGGAGACCGAACATGGGATTCTCTTGAAATTTAGGGAACTTGTGCGGTTGATCTACAATGAAAGCCCAAATCACCTGCTAACTATATCAAACCCGCGGTGTTATGCGAGAGGGGCGGCCCCCACGACCGGTGCTGCCCTGATTATACCGGCGCCGCCGCAGCGGGCCTACGCGGTCTTGGACGCTGCACCCGTCGCCGACGCGCGCACGCAAGGATGCGCGGACATGGTACGCGTGTTAACGTTCGGCTGCCCGCCCCGCCGTCCACTATGCCTGCATCGAGGCGTGGCCGCGAGTCCCACGTGCGGTGGCCACCAGCCTGCAGAGAACCGAGAGGTACCGGATGTCGGGACGAGACCGTGTGAACGACGCGCACTGGCGCATCGCCTACGAGGCGGCCCGGATCATGGTAGAGCAGGGCGTGTCGGACTTCGACCGCGCCCGCCGCAAGGCGGCCGCGCGGACCGGCATCCTCGATCGGCGCCGCTGGCCGACGAACGAGGCGATCCAGGAGGCGCTCCTGACCCAGCGCCGACTCTTCCCCGGCCCCGATCAGGCGCATGAGATCGAGCGCCTGCGGGGGTGCGCACTCCAGGCCATGCACCGCTTTCGGGCCTTCAACCCGCGCCTGATCGGCCCCCTGCGGCACGGGTCGGGCGACGCCGACGCGGGCGTGCAACTGTGTCTGTATGCCGAGCGCCCGGAGGACGTGGTGTTCGCACTGATCGACGCCCATATCCCCTGGCACGAGCGCGAGCGCAGTTTTCGCTACGGCGACGGTGAGCGACGCACACATCCTGCGTTCCGCTTCCTGGCCGGGGAGACCCCTATTGAACTGATCGTGCTGCCGCGCCAAGCCCTGCGCAACCCGCCTCTCGACCCGGTGACGGAGCGGCCCGAGCGGGGGGCCGACATCGCGGAACTGGAGCGGCTGGTCACCGGGTTTAGCCAATAGAGACTATTAATTTATCGCCGGGCGACCGACTCCCTGGTGGCACGACGCATCCCCGTCGTCATCCCGTAATTCCCGCGCAACGATGAATTGACAGCACCCCCCAGACCTTTTAACATCTTGGTTTTTAGGGGCTTGTTCTCTGCGTTGCCGAATCTCCACCCACGCGCAGCGCAGCCACATCCGCCACGCACATCCACCACGCTGTTTCATCCCGGAGTGACCTATGTCCAAACCCGCCATGCGCGTCGCCGTTTCCGGCGCTGCCGGCCAGATCGCCTATAGCCTGCTGTTCCGCATCGCCTCCGGCGAAATGCTGGGCAAAGATCAACCCGTCATCCTGCAGTTACTCGACCTGCCGCAGGCCCAGCAGGCCGCCCAAGGCGTTATGATGGAACTGGAGGACTGCGCCTTCCCGTTGCTCGCCGGCATGATCAGCACCGATGACCCGAACGTCGCCTTCAAGGACGCCGATGTCTGCCTGCTGGTCGGCGCCCGCCCGCGGACCAAAGGCATGGAGCGCGCCGACCTGCTGAGTGCCAACGGCGCCATTTTCACCGTGCAGGGCAAGGCCATCGCCGAGCACGCCAAGGAGGCAGTCAAGGTCCTGGTCGTCGGCAACCCCGCCAACACCAACGCCTTCATCGCAGGCAGCGCCGCCCGCAAGGTCGGCCGGACCGACCCGAACAACTACCACGGCATGTTGCGCCTGGACCACAACCGCGCCCTGTCGCAACTGGCCGCCAAGATCGGCCGCCCGGTGTCGTCGCTCAAGCAGTTGGTCGTCTGGGGCAACCACTCCCCGACGATGTACGCCGACTACCGCTACACGACCTCCAATGGCGACAGCGTCAAGGACCTGATCAACGATCACGCCTGGAACAACGACGTCTTCCTGCCGACCGTCGGCAAGCGCGGCGCCGCCATCATCGAGGCGCGCGGCCTGTCCTCCGCCGCGTCCGCGGCCAACGCCGCCATCGACCACGTCCGTGACTGGGTGCTCGGTTCCGACGAGTGGGTCACCATGGGCGTGCCCTCGGACGGGTCCTACGGCATCCCCGCCGGGATCGTGTTCGGGCTGCCCTGCGAGTGCAAGGGCAGTTCCTTCAAGATCATCCAGGGGCTAGAGGTCGATGACTACAGCCGTGAGAAGATCAATATCACGTTGAAGGAGTTGACCGACGAGGCGGAGGCCGTGAAGTCCATGCTTTAGCGACGGGCCTTGGCTTGTCGGACAGGCCAGGGATGGCCCGCGGCGTAGCGCGACATAAGAGGTCGCGCCGGCCCGTCGCTTGCCTGAGAGCGGCTGGAAGCCGCGCGGCGAGGCCGCGGTAACCGGCGACGCGGCGGGCGCTTGCGAGGTCTGGTCGCGGCTGAATCCGCTCCCACCGCGTCGCTGCGCGACCTTTATGGTAAGCGCTGAATCATCCGCATGACCGAATAACCCAAGTCGCTCGCCGCCCGCGTCGGGTAGCACCGAGCGCCAGCAAGCCCAGTGCCATCAGCAGGCCAGTAGCGGGTAGCGGGGCGGCGGCGACTTGTCCGGGGCGCACGGCCCAGCCGTCCAACTGAGCCATGGCGGCCGCGTCCAGACGCAGGACGGCCCAGCGGGGCAGGACACCGAAGCGGCGCCTCAGCAATCACTTCAGTCCATCGGCCTTGCCCTTGGCAAAAATATCTTGGTAGGCGCGTGTTTGTTCCAGGGGAACCAGTACCGGAAACATGGTGCGCAACTCCTCGTCGGTGAGTAGTGGAAACCGTTCAACCAGCCAACATTGTGGGAGCGGCTTCAGCCGCGACGGGGACCGAAAAAACGTTACGGACGGGGCGAATGCCCCGTCCAGCAGCAAAAACTGAACCGACAGGCGGCAGCCCAGCGCGCAGTCCCCGTAGGGCGGAACACGCGGCGGTTCCGCCATCTTCGGCGTCGGCGCCATGGCGGATCGCCCTTCGGGCATCCGCCCTACGGGACCTTCGGTACGCCGCGCCCGGGCCTGGGACCGAGCAGGTCCTCTAGGTGCGCAGCACCAGAAGACGGCGCGCGCGGGAACGCGCGCCGTCTAGCGCGCGTACTTGCGGCGGAAGCGGTCGACGCGCCCGGCGGTGTCGACGATCTTCTGCTTGCCGGTGTAGAACGGATGGCAGGCGGAGCAGACTTCGATGTGTACATCCTTACCCAGCGTGGAGCGGGTCTGGAACTCGTTACCGCAACTGCACGCCACCTTCACATCGCCGTAGGCGGGGTGGATTCCTTCTTTCATGATGACCCTTCTCGCCCTGCACGGGCACGCTTTGAAATTCTGTGAACGAGCAAAATTATCACTGTCAGCGCTATGCCGCAACCACTTTCAGCAATCAATCGGCGAGGAAGCGCGCCACCAGGTCGTCCGTGAAGGCGCGGCCCAGTTCGGTGGGTACGATGCGCCCGGCGTCCTCGCGCACCAGGCCGTCCGCGACTGCGGCGGCGATCAGCGGGGCGATCCGCGACCAGGGCAGGCCGGTGGTGGCCGCGAAGAGCCCCTGTTCAAATCCGCCGGTCAGTCGGAAGGCGTTGAGGGCAAACTCGAAGACCCGGTCGTCGTCGCAGAGATCACGCACGCTGCTGCGCACCGCATCCAAGCCTGTACCCAGATAGGCCGCCGGTTGGCGCTGTTTGGCGGTGCGCCGGATGCGCCCGCTGCCCGGGTCGGTGAGCTTCCCGTGCGCCCCGGCCCCGATCCCCAGATAGTCGCCGAAGCCCCAGTAGTTGAGGTTGTGTCGGCACTGCCGCCCCGCACGGGCATAGGCCGAGACCTCGTATTGCACAAAGCCCGCGGCGGCCAGTTGCGCGCGCCCGGCGGCGGCCATGTCGGCCGCCAGATCCGGGTCCGGGACCGGCGGGGGCGCGGCGTGGAAGGCGGTATGGGGTTCCAGTGTGAGCTGATAGTAGGAGATGTGCTCGGGCGCAAGCTCGATCAGGGCCGCCAGGTCCGCCGCGGCCTGGGCCTGGGTCTGCTCGGGTAGGCCGAACATCAGGTCCAGATTCAGATTGTCGAAGCCGACGGCGCGGGCGGCAGCCACCGCCGCCCGCGCCGCGGCCGGATCGTGGATCCGGCCGAGGCGCTCGAGCATCGCTGCGTTCAGGCTCTGGACCCCGATCGACAGGCGGTTGACCCCGGCGCGCCGGAAGGCGTCGAAGCGGGCGGTATCGACCGCGCCCGGATTGGCCTCCAGCGTGATTTCACAGTCCGCATTCAACACGGCGAGGCCGCGCACCCCGTCCAGGAGCGCGCGGATGGCCGCCCCAGGAAACAGGCTCGGGGTCCCGCCGCCGATGAAGATACTGCTCAGCGGGCGGGCAGCGGCGGGGTCACGCAGGTCCTGCGCCAGATCGGCGAGCAGCCGCGTCACATAGTCCGCGTAGGGCGGCGCGGCCGGCACGACCTGGGAGTTGAAGTCGCAGTAGGGGCACTTGCGCACGCACCAGGGGAGATGAATGTAGAGTGCGAGCGGCAGCGCCGACGCCCGCCCGCCCTCCTGCGGGATCCCCATGGAGCGGCTGACCGGGCTCACGTCGGTTAGCGGGTCATACCCCAGCGCCCCGCCGGTCGATGCGCCGGTCGATGCGCCGGGCGGTACGCAGGCGCAGCATACGCAAGCTCTGCACGACCACCCGATCCACCAGCCAGGCGTTGAGCGCGATGGAGAAGGCGGTCAGGACCAGGAACAGGGCCTGTTGGACCACGCCGCCAAGGGCGGAATGCGGCGGCTCCAGAAACCCGAGCAAGAGGACCGACCAGGGCAGGGCCGCCCCGGCGAGGAAGAAGGCTTCCTGACTGGAGCCGGGTGGCAGCACGGCGAGTACACGCTCGAAGACCAGCCCGGCGAGAAAATACCACAGGACCAGGGCCAGCGTGATTTCGAGCAAGCGTCTGCCGTTCATTGCTGCGCTGATGTCTGCCGCTGATGTCTGCGGTTGGCCGCCCGGGCCCGCAAGCGCGCATCCTACCGCAACCCCGAGCACCGGGACAGATGACCGCAGTAACACCGGCTACGTTTCGACGCGACTCACCACCGGCCGCGTGACCGCCGCTCTCGGCTGGCCGCCGCCCCCCGGCACTCCGGTTTAGCCCTTGCCGACTGCAGCCGAAAGTGGCTATTCTAAGGCATCAAGCATCACAAGCGATGTCCGGTACATGCTCACCGCCGCTCAGATCCGTGCCGCCCGCGCCCTGCTCGGGCTCGACCAACGCCGCCTCGCCGAGGCGGCGGGGCTGTCGCTGCCGACTATCCAGCGGATGGAGGCGAGCGACGGGCAGGTGCGGGGCAATGTCGATTCGCTGGTGAAGCTGGTGGAGGCCCTGGAGCGGGCGGGGATCGAGTTCATCGCCGAGGGCTCGCCCAGCGGCGGCGGCGGACGTGGTGTGCGGCTGCGGGCCGCACCGGCGGGCGCGGCCAACCAGATACCGAGGGGCACGCCATGAACCTGACGATGAACCTGACGATGGACCTGGCCCTGCAACTGGCCGGACTCGCGGTGCTGCTGGCCCTGGCCTCGGCGCTCGTCTCGCTGCTCGCCAAACGGAGGCCCGCGACCCTGCGGCTGGTGGCCACGCCACTGCTGGGTCTGGCGGGGCTCGCGGCCCTGGCCGCGGGGCTGATGACGCTGATCCTGGGGGGCACGACGACGACGACCCTGCCGCTCGGGCTGCCCTGGATGCCCTGGCACCTGCGGCTCGATGCCCTTAGCGGCTTCTTTCTGCTGCTGATCGGGGTCGTGACCTGTGCCGTCGGGCTCTATGCCCCGGCCTATGTCCGGGGTTTCGAGCACGGCCACGACTCGCTCACCGCGCTCGGCGGGTTCAGTGGGCTCTTTCTCACCGGCATGATGATGGTGGTGCTCGCGGACGACGCCTTTCTGTTCATGGTCGCCTGGGAGGTGATGTCGCTCTCGTCCTACTTCCTGGTCGCCTATCACCACGAACACAGCGCCAACCGGCGGGCCGCCTTCCTGTATCTGCTGATGGCTCATGTGGGCGGGCTTATGATCCTGCTCGGCTACGGGGTCCTGTCCGCCTTCGGCACCGGCTTCTCATTCGACGCGCTGCGCGCCGCCGAACTGCCGCCGCTCTGGGCCGGGGTCGCCTTCAGCCTCGCCTTCCTCGGCTTCGGGATGAAGGCGGGCCTGGTGCCGCTGCACGCCTGGCTGCCGGAGGCGCACCCGGTGGCCCCGTCGCACATCTCGGCCCTGATGTCGGGGGTGATGCTGAAGGTGGCGGTCTACGGATTCATCCGCTTCGTCTTCGACCTGATCGGTCAGTTCCCCTGGCAGTGGGGGGTGGCGGTCCTGATCATCGGCTGCCTGTCGGCCCTGTTCGGGGTGCTCGCGGCCCTGCTGCAAACCGATCTCAAGCGCCTGCTCGCCTACTCCTCGGTCGAGAACCTGGGGATCATCTTCATCGGGCTGGGCCTGAGCCTGGTGTTTCTCAGCACCGGCTACCGCTCGCTGGGGGCCCTCTCCCTGGTCGCGGCACTCTATCACTGCCTGAATCATGCCCTGTTCAAGGGGCTGCTGTTCCTGGGGGCCGGGGCCATCCTGCACAGCACCCACGAGCGCGACCTGGATCAGATGGGCGGCCTCCTGCGCCGCAAGCCCTGGACCGGGCTCTTCTTCCTGGTTGGGGTGCTGTCCATCGCCGCCCTGCCCCCCTTCAACGGCTTCGTCTCGGAGTGGCTGACCTTCCAGGCGGCGCTCCAGGCCTGGCAGCTCGACAGCGGGGTGCTGCGCAGCCTCATCCCCATCGCCTCCGCGGTGCTGGCCCTGACCGGGGCCCTGGTGGCGGTGACCTTCGTCAAGGTCTACGGCATCGCCTTCCTCGGTCAGGCGCGCTCGCGCCATGTGCGCCGCGCCCATCCCGGGCCCTGGGGGATGCAGGCCGGACAGGGGTTCCTGGCGCTCCTGTGCCTGCTGCTCGGGGTCTTTCCGACCTGGGTCATCGGACTGCTCGATGCGGTCCCCCGCGAGGTCCTGGGCGGCGGACTACCCCAGGCCAGTGCCTACGGGTGGCTGTGGCTGACCCCGATCTCGCCCCAGACCGCGAGCTACAGCGGTCCGCTGGTGGTGCTGATGCTCGCCGGGATCGGCCTGACCGCCTTCTGGGGCCTGAACCACCTGTGGTCACGCGGCGCGCCGGTGCGCTGGGTGCGCCGCAGCGATGCCTGGGACTGCGGGTTCGCCCCGCCCTCGCCGCGAATGCAGTACACCGCCACCGCCTTTGCCCAGCCGATCCGGCGGGTGTTCGGGCTGCTGTTCCAGATCGAGGAATCGGTGACCACGCAGGAGGACGGCACCCGCCGCTATCGGCTGCACATCGCCGACCGCTTCTGGGGGCTCCTCTATCTGCCCGTGGCCCAGGCGGTCGAGGCGGCGGCCCGGCGCGTCGTCCGGCTGCAATCGGGCAGTGTCCGGGTCTATCTCGGCTGGACGCTCGCGACCCTGGTGGTGCTCCTGTGGATCATCACATGAACTTAGTAACGGGCCAAGAACAAGTTACGCACAATCGTTGTCGTAATCGTTGTCGTAATCGTTGTCGTAATCGGAGAAGCGCTGCAATTTGGGGTCCGAGGATCCGAGTCACCACGATAACCTCGATTACGATTACGACAACGACAATGGCGCAAAAGGCACTCGCTATCAGAGAAACCCACGGCCGTGGATAAATACCTCACGCTACCCGGCTGGGGCATCGCGGTCTTCCAGTCTTTTCTGTATATCGCGCTGGCCCCGCTGCTGGTGGGTTGGGTGCGCAAGGTCAAGGCGCGCCTGCAGAACCGCCGCGGTGCGCCCCTGCTGCAAGCCTATCGGGATCTGTACAAGTTCCTGGCCAAGGAGGCGCGGGTCGCCCATACCGCCTCCCCGCTGTTCCGCGCCGCGCCCTATATCGTCTTCACGGCCACCTGGATGGCGGCGGCGACCGTGCCCCTGCTGGTGGTGGACCTGCCGACCGCGGCCATCGCCGACATCATCGTGCTGGTCGGGCTCCTGGCCCTGGCCCGGGTGTTCCTGACCCTGGCGGGGATGGACGTGGGCACCGCCTTCGGGGGCATGGGCGCCTCGCGCGAGATGATGATCGGCGCCCTGGCCGAGCCGGCCATGCTGATGGCGGTCTTCACACTGGCCATGACCGCCCATTCCACCAACCTGTCGAGCGTCATCCACCATCATCTGGTCGACGGCTTCGTCCTGCGCCCGTCCTATCTGTTCGCGCTGGGCGGTCTGGTCCTGGTGGCGATCGCGGAGTCCGGACGGATCCCGATCGACAACCCGACCACCCATCTGGAGCTGACGATGATCCACGAGGCCATGCTGCTCGAGTATTCGGGCCGCCACCTGGCCCTGATGGAATGGGCGGCCCAGGTCAAGCTGCTGCTCTACGGGACCCTGATCGCCAATGTCTTCTTCCCCTGGGGGATCGGACACGGGTTCGGCACCGCCGCCCTGGGGCTCGGGCTGGCGGCGGTACTGGCCAAACTGGCGGTGCTGGGGGCAGCCCTGGCGGTGGGGGAGACGGTGCTGGCCAAGATGCGCCTGTTCCGCGCCCCGGCCTTCCTCAACCTGGCGCTCCTGCTGTCGCTGCTTGGGCTCTTGAGCCATGTGATCCTGGAGGTGGGGGCATGAACCTGAGCCTGCTGCCGCTCCTCCAGCAGTTGGTGCTGGTGCTGGCGGCCCTCGTGCTGTTCCTGTCCTTCGTCCTGCTGGCGCAGAACCGGCTGATCTCCGCGATCCACGCCTTCGCGTGGCAGGGCGCGCTGGTGGCGGCCGTGACCACGGTGGTAGCGGCGACCGGACACATCCACCACCTGTACTTCTCGGCGGCCCTGACGCTGGGCCTCAAGGCCTTGCTGATCCCCTGGATGCTGCATCGGCTGGTGCGACGCCTGGAACTGGAGCGCCACACCGAGTCGCTGCAGAGCCCCACCCTCGTGACCATGGGCGCGGTCGCCCTGGTGATCTTCAGCTACTGGCTGGTGCTGCCGATGATCCAGGAGGAATTGACCTTTACCCGCAACATCGTCGCCATCAGCCTGGCGGTGGTGCTGATCGGGCTCCTGATGATGGTCTTCCGCACCCAGGCGGTGGCGGCGGTGCTGGGCTTCATGTCGATGGAGAACGGGCTCTTCCTGGCCGCCGTGTCGGCCACCGGCGGCATGCCCCTGGTGGTGGAACTGGGGGTCGCGTTCGACGTGTTGGTGGCCATGGTGCTGTTCGGTGTCTTCTTCCTGCAGATCCGCGAGAGCATCGACTCACTCGATGTGGACCGGCTCAACCGGCTGCGCGAAACCCCGAGTGAGATCAGGGGGGAGAACCAGTGAACGCGCTCACGCTCGTCCTCGTCACGCCGCTCCTGGGCGCCCTGATCCTCGGCCTGATCCGCCCGCCCCCGCTCGCCGGCTGGTTCAACCTGGGCGTCTCGGCGCTCTCCCTGGGGGCGGCGCTGTGGCTCGCCTGGTCGGTCGCCCTGGTCAGCGACGCGCCCGGCGACCTGATCGGTCCCAACGCCGGCCCGACGGCCAGCCTGATCGCAGGCTCGATCACGGGCGCGATCTCCGGGGACATCGCCGGCATGCCCTTTCGCGTCGATGCCTTCAATGTCTACCTGGTGGTGTTGACCGCGTTCGTCGCCCTGACCACCAGCATCTTCTCCCGCCCCTACATGGCCTATGTGCTGGAGATCGGGCGCATCGGCCCGCGGCGGATGCGCACCTACCACTCCATGTACCAGCTCTTCATGTTCACCATGCTGGTCGCGCTCACCACCGACAACCTGGGCGTGATGTGGGTGGCGGTGGAGGGTGCCACGCTGGCCACGGTCCTGTTGGTCTCACTGTACCGGACCCCGGAGGCGGTGGAGGCGGCCTGGAAGTATTTCATCCTGTGCGGCGTGGGGATCGCGCTCGCCCTGTTCGGCACCGTGCTGACCTATTTCGCCGCCCAGCAGGTGATCGCTGACCCCGCCGCCGGGCTCAACTGGAGCACCCTCTACGCCGAGGCCGGGCGCCTGGAGCCGGCGGTGATGCGGCTCGCCTTCGTGTTCCTGCTGGTGGGCTATGGCACCAAGGTCGGCTTGGTGCCCATGCATCAATGGCTGCCGGATGCCCATTCGGAGGGCCCCACACCCATGTCCGCGGTGCTCTCCGGGCTGCTGCTCAATGTCGCCCTCTACGCGGTGGTACGGCTGAAGATGCTGGTCGACGGGTCGCTGGCGCACACCGCAGCCCCCCACCTGGCGGGCAACCTGCTGATGGGCTTCGGCCTGGTGTCATTCCTGGTGGCGGGGCTCTTCCTGCATCGCCAGCGTGACATCAAGCGCATGTTCAGCTATTCGTCCATCGAGCACATGGGGCTCATGACCTTCGGCTTCGGCTTAGGCGGACCGCTCGCCACCTTCGGCGCCCTGCTGCACATGCTGGTGCACTCGCTCACCAAGTCCGCGATCTTCGTCACCGTCGGTCATGCCACCCATATCGCGGGCACCCAGGCCATCGAGCAGATCCGCGGCCTGATCCGCACCCAGCCGACGGTCGGCTGGTCGCTCTTGATCGGGGTCGCGGCAATCGCCGGCTTCCCGCCCTTCGGCGTCTTCATGAGCGAATTCCTGCTGCTCACGGCCACCATGAAGACGGCCCCCTGGTTCACGCTGGCCCTGCTCTCCGGGCTCGCGGTCGCCTTCGCCGGGCTCTTCCGGCACCTGCACCCGATGGTCTATGGCATCCCGCCGGAGGGCCAGCAGCCGGTGTCGGCCAACATGATCCCGGTCGCCATCCACCTGACCCTGGTGCTGTGGCTGGGCCTGGCGATTCCCGCCTTCCTGGCCAACTGGCTGGACCGGGCGACGGGGCTGATCACGGGGGCGCGTCTGCTGTGAAGATCGACTGGCTGTTCGAGTTCCTCACCCGGCTCGCGGACCGGCGCCTGCTCGCCCATGCCGACGACCTGCAGTCCCTGCCCCCGACCCGGCGGCTGGTGCTGAACCCGCACGACTGGGGCAGCGCGGCGAAGATCGGCGCGCGCATGGGGCTGCGCCACGCGGGGGTCTGGGCCGATCCGCCGGATACCGCGGGTGGTGCGCCGGGCGCCAGCCTCATCGTGGTGCGTGCCTGTCTGGAGCACCAGGGGGGCTATCTGGTGCTGGAGACACCGGTCCCACTGCAACAGCCGATGCTGCCGTCGCAGACGCCCTACTACCCGGGGCTTGACCGCCTGGAGCGTCACTGCCACGACCTGACCGGGGTCACCTTCAGCGGCCTGACCCGCCGTTGGACCCGACACCAGGCCTGGGGGGCGGACGAGTTTCCACTGCGCGCCGAGTTTCCAGCGGCCGCCCGCGCGTCCACCCGCACCCCCGCGGACCTGGACTACCCCTTCGTCAAGATCCAGGGCAGCGGCGTCTACGAGATCCCGGTGGGCCCGGTCCACGCCGGCATCATCGAGCCCGGGCACTTTCGGTTCCACGCCATGGGTGAGGACATGCTGAGCCTGGAGGAGCGCCTGGGCTATGTCCACAAGGGCATCGAGAAGATCGCGGTGGGCCGGGACCCGGCGGGCCTCGCCCGGCTCGCGGGGCGGGTCTCCGGTGACTCCACGCTCGCCCACACCTGGGCCGCCTGCCAGGCCATGGAGCGCGCCGCCGGGTGCGAGGTCCCGCCCCGCGCCCTGTGGCTGCGCGCCCTGATGGCCGAGCGCGAGCGCATCGCCAACCACTTAGGCGATCTCGGGGCGATCTGCAACGACGTGGGCTTCACCTTCGCCCACGTCCAGTGCGCCCGCCTGCGGGAAGCTTGGCAGCGGCGCAGCCGCGCCCTCTTCGGCCACCGGCTGATGATGGACGCCGTGATCCCGGGCGGCGTCACGCACGACCTGCCGACAGACGCGCACCAGACCCTGCACGCCGACCACAGTGCGCTCCGCAAGGCCGTCAAACCGCTCTTCAACGTCATCGACGATCACCCGTCACTGAACGACCGCCTGATCACCACCGGGCGCCTGACCACCGCGCAGGCCCAAGCCTTGGGCTGCACCGGCTATGTCGGCAAGGCGAGCGGCCTGCCCTTCGACCTGCGCCGCGACTACGCTTACTCGCCCTATGACACCTTGGACGTCAAGGTGCACACCGAGGCAGACGGCGACGTGGCCGCCCGGGTCCGGGTCCGCATGGCAGAGGTCCGCAACAGCCTGGCCCTGATGGAACGCCTGCTCGAGACCCTGCCCGCGGGCGCCATCGCCACCCCGCTGCCTCAAGCGGCGGCTGGCGCGGTCGGACTCGGGCTGGTGGAGGGCTGGCGCGGTGAGATCTTGAGCTTCGTGCGTTTCGGCGCGGACGGGCGCATCGCCCGCTTCTTCCCGCGCGACCCGAGCTGGTTCACCTGGCCGGCCCTGGAACAATTGATCTTAGGCAACATCGTGCCCGACTTTCCGGTCTGCAATAAATCGGTCAACGGGTCCTATTCCGGGGTGGACCTGTAAGGCGAGTGCTGCCAGGTAAAGCGAGTCCATTAGGGAATGCGTGTCGCGTCGTTGTCGTTGTCGCTGTCGTTGTCGTTGTCGCTGTCGAAGTTATCGTAGCAACCCTGATTCTCTCGCACCGCTAATCGCACCGCTAATCGCATCGCTTCTCCGATTACGACAACGACAACGACAACGACAACGAGCGCACTCGTTGTTTATCCTGTTTCTGACTCTCTTCCGGGGGTGGCCGATATTCCTTCCCTGGTTGGTAGCCGCCAATTAGACCCAGCTTCCCGCAGGTGACGCACCATGTTCCGCATCCTGAAGCAATCCCTGAAGACCGGCGTCATCACCGAGGCGGCGCCGGCAGCCGATGATGCAGAGTTGGAACGGCTGGGGATCGAACTGCTGCGGCACGTCCACGCCCGCCTCGGACGCAGCCTCGCCATCCGCCAGGTCGACGCCGGCTCCTGCAACGGCTGCGAACTGGAGATCCACGCCCTCAACAACCCCTATTACGACCTGGAGCGTTTTGGCCTGCACTTCGTCGCCTCCCCGCGCCACGCCGACGCCCTGCTGGTCACGGGCCCCGTCAGCCGCCACATGGAAACGGCCCTGCGCCGCACCTGGGCCGCGACCCCGATCCCCAAGTTCGTCATCGCCGCCGGCACCTGCGCCTGCGACGGCGGTGAATTCGGTGAGTCCTACGCCAGTTGCGGGGCGGTGGAGAACATCATCCCGGTGGATGTGAAGATCCCCGGCTGCCCACCCGCACCGCTGGACCTGCTGCGGGGGTTGTTGGCGGCTCTTCGGCCCGGCACTGCGGCAGTTGCTCAAGAAAAGCCGGCTCATGAGGCCAAGTGTGTGAGTGTTGATTAAATCAGTCAGCTGGCTGGTGAGGGCAACGGCGGAGTTGCTGAAGTCAAGCCCTTACAGGGCCAGGCCGATTTCACTGCGCGATGCCAGGGCGTGGCCGTGGCCTGGTCTGTTCGACCCCGTTGGGTCGGAATGCACGATCAGGTGGAACAGGGTCCGAAATCTCGGCCAAAAGAAAAGCCGGCACCGGGCCAGCTTAGCTTAACGTCATGATGTATTTGGTGGGCGCGCGTGGGATCGAACCACGGACCCCTGCCGTGTGAAGGCAGTGCTCTCCCGCTGAGCTACGCGCCCGTCAAGACCATAGATAGTAGCCGGGCGGCTCGCGTGCGTCAACTCGCGGTGCATCGCGCGGCGGGGGCGCGATTCAGGCCCCGCCGCCGTAGTCGATGCTGATCTCCTCCCCGACCGCGATGGGGCGGCGGGCGTAGAGGTCGAAGGCGTCGAACTCGGCGTTGGGGTCAGCGCTGTGGTTGAGCCAGCGCAGCAGGTTGACGCCGCGGCGGGCCTTAAGCGCCCCGCCCTCGGCGTCGTAGACCCACAGGACATGGGGACCGTCGGCGGTGACCGCGGGCCCCTCGAAGGTGCCGATCCGCTCCCCGGCGGCGAAGGGGACCCGGGCGAAGCAGCCGAAGCCATGGATCGGGGAGCGGTCCTTGCGGACCCGCCCCGCCAGCGCCGCCGGGCCGTCCCTGCCGGTCATGCCGGACGCACCCGTGCGGCCACCCGCGCCCTGCCCCCGTCAGCCGGCGAAGGGTCCGAGCCGCGACAGGTCGGCCGCCGCCTTCGCCGCGTGCGCGTTCCCCTGGGCGGGGACCGTCGCCCCCTGGCCGCCACCGAGCTGGAGCAGCACCGGGCAATCGCGCGGCACTACGTCGACCTCGGCCCCGGAGGCGATGAGTTGCTCGTTTTCCAGGATCTCCAGCACCGCGTTCAAGACCTCCGGGTCGCGCCGGGCGATCGCGTTCAGGGCCTCGCCCACCACCGCGGGCCTGGTGGCGGCGGCCTCGGCCATCGTCTGGGAGACCTTGAAGGCGGTCTGGCTGCGGATCAGGCCGACCCGGTTCTCACCGTCCTGCTTCATCGCGCTGGTGACCTGGACCAGGCGCTTGACGACCTTCTCGGTGATGTTGTCCACCATCTGGCGGTCGGTGAAGGCGACCTTGCGGATATAGACGGACCCGAGCTGGTAGCCCCACTTCTCCGACAGGGGCGAGACGGTGGCCCGCACCTCGCGGCTCAACTGGTGGCGGTCCTCCAGCATCTTGTCCATTTCCAGGTTGCTCAGTGTGGAGATGGTGGAACTGGCGACGTTGGCCTGCAGCGAGCCCTCCGGGTTGGCGTTGCGGAACAGATAGGCCTCCGGGTCGCTCACCCGCATCTCGTACCAGATGCCCACCCCCATGGGCGTCCCCTCCTCCGAGTTGACCATCTGGTCGCGCAGGTAGTATTGGCGCAGCGCCGTGTCCACCAGATAGCGCTTGCCGAAGAAGGGCGCGAGCAGCGCCGGGAGCCCGAAGTGCAGGAGCGGGAAGCGCAGCCCGGCCTCGTCGAGGACGCCGAGCACCCGGCCGAACAGGGTGTAGACCTGGGCCTCGCGCTCACGCACGATGGTGTAGAGGCCGAGCCGGCTGGTCACCCCGAGCAGCAGCGGGATGAAGATCAGGCCCATGAAGAAGGCGATGAAGGGGGCGATGGTGTCGTCGATAAACATGGCGGGTCTCCTTCAGGTCCCAACGGGGCTCTGGGTCGGGTTCGGCGTGGCGCGCGGGGCGGGGGCCGGAGTGCCGGTGGTCTGCACGATGCGCCGGGCGCGCTTGAGCAGCGGGATGCGCATGTTACGCACATAGGCGACGAGCGCCGCGCTGCCCCCCTCCCCCTTGATGCGCACCAGGGTCTCGGCCAGTTCCTTGAGCGGCGCCACCTCCGCCTGGGCGGTATTGGTGGCGATGTCCACCGCCCGCTTGCTCATGGTGATCTGCTGCTCGGCGTCGGCGCGGGCGGTGCTGATGTCGGCGGCGACCTGGTTGCGGGTGCTGTTGATGGCGGAGAGCGCCCGGTCCACCTCCAGCGGCGGGTCGATCTGGGTGATCAGGGCGGCCTCCAGTTCGATCCCGTAGCGGGTGCCGGTGGTCAGGCACTGCTGCTCCATGTACTCGTTGAGCAGCGGCAGGTTCTTGCGCAGGTCGTTGATGGAGACCCCTTCGGAGAGGTCCGGGCCGGCGCCGTCGCCCTGCGCCTCGGAGGCGCCCTCGGCCGGCGTGGTCGCGAGCAGGCGCTGCCCCTTGGGGTCCGCAAAGTTGGCGATACGCTCGCGCAGCACCGAGACGAAATAGCCCATGACGTGCTGCAGCGGGTCCGCGACCCCGAAGACGAAGGGGTAGAGGTTGTCCTCCGCCACCCGGAAGCGGACCTGGCCGTTGACGCCGGTGGTGAGGTTGTCCTTGGTCACGGCCTCGATGGTGTCCTGGCGCTTGGTCGGATCCCAGGTCAGGTCGAGCGCCTGGGTGGCCACGTCGACCTTGCGGACCTCCTGCCAGGGCCACTTGAAGTAGGGCCCGCCGGGGCGGATCACCTGCAGGCGCGGGAAGCGGTAGCGCGCCCGCTCCTCCTCGGTCATCCGCGGGTCATCCACCCGCTGGTCACCGAAGCGCTGGGCGCGCCCGAAGGACGTGAGCACCGCCCGCTCATTGGGCTTGACGGTGTAAAAGGCGCGGATGACCACGCGATAGATCGAATAGACGAGCAGTCCGAACAGGAAGGCGGTGAGCAGCATGGTGCACTCCGGTCGCGTTGGTGCAAGACCCGGGCGGGTTCGGCAGTCGCGCGCCCGGGCACCTGGGGGATGGCGTGCTTACCATACCACCAAGACCCTGATGCGGGTGTGCGCCGGTCGACTCGGGGGCCTGCCGGGGCGACGCTCGGGCGGGACGGCACTGCGATCTCGGGTGACGCGGCGCTGACGGCCATGCAGCGTTGTCCATCACGGTAAGCCTTGGACGCCGACGGGTCACCGGACCGAGAATAGCGACGCGCCCCGCGGCTGTCCTGGCCGCGACGCATGCCGGCAGTTTCACCCGGTCACACCAACCAGCGAGGAGACAGGCCCATGAACCAGCGCCCCGCACTCTATGCGCTCGCCGCACACTACCGGCTGGACGCCGCCGCCACCCGGCAGTTGTACCAGATGGCCGGACTGGACCAGGAGCCGACGGGGGTCGCGCGTCGGCTGCCGCTGGGGGTCGCCGCGGCGGCGGCGGCCCTCATCGGGCTGGGGCTGATCCTGTGGGTGGCGGCCAATTGGGACAGTCTGGGGCGGGTCGGGCAGTTCGCCCTGCTCCAGGGGGTGGTGCTCACCCTGTGCCTGGGGGCCTTGGCCCTGCCGGGCGCGCGCCCGGCCCTGGGTCTGCTGGCGTTGCTGGCCATCGGCGGACTCTTCGCCTATTTCGGCCAGACCTATCAAACCGGGGCCGATCCCTGGCAACTCTTCGCCCTCTGGGCCGGGCTGACCCTGCCGCTATGCCTGGGGGTGCGGCAGGACCTCCTGTGGACGCCTTGGGCGCTGGTGGCGATGACCGGTGTCACGCTCTGGGTCCAGGCCCACACCGACGGCTTCTGGCGGGTCGCGCCCACGGACCTGGCCGTCCACGCCTGGGCCTGGGGCGCGGCGGCGGTCCTGGTCGTCGGGCTCTCGCCGGCGGCCCGCCGCCTCACCGGGGCCGGGGTCTGGGCGCTGCGCACGGCGCTCACCCTGGCGGTGACACTGGTGACGCTGAGCGCGCTGGGCGGGCTCTTTTCCAGCGCGGTGGCGCCGCACTATGGGCTGGGGGTGCTGGTGCTCGCGCTGGCTGGCCTGGTGCTGGCCCTGCCCCGGACCTTCGAGGTCGCGGCCCTGAGCGCCGTGGCCCTGGGGCTCGATGCGCTCCTGCTGGCGGGCCTGGGGCACTGGCTGCTGGTCGGGCACGGGGGCGATGACCTGGATCGACTCCTGCTGCTGGGCCTGGCGGGGGCCGTGCTGCTGGCGGGTAACGTGACCGGCATCCTGGCGTTGGCGCGGCGCTATGGCGCCGGGGGTCAGGTATGAGCGAGTCCATCGACCACATCGGCGACCCCATCGGCGACCAAGCCGGCGACCAAACCGGCGACCGGACGATCAAGCGCACGATCGCGGCGGCCGTCGCCGTCGGCATCCTGCCGGCCGGGGCCGCGCCGCCGCCCGTCGAGGCGCGTCCCTGGGCCCTGCTCCTGCTCACCGCCCTGGGCGCCTGGCTGGCGGCGATCCCGCTGGTGCTGGCCATGGCCCTGTTGCTGGATGACCTGCTGTATCGGGGGGTCGGCGTCTACCTGATCGGGACCCTGATCCTGAGCGCGGCGGTGGTCCTGCTGCGCTCCGGGGCGCGCGGCCCGGACCCGGCCGCGACCGGGCGCGCGCCGGGGGTGGCCCTGTTCCTGGAGCAACTGGCGGTACCGGCCCTGCTGGTGGGGTGCGCCGCCCTGGGGTTCGGGCTCTTTCGCGATCTGCCAACCCGCACGGCCGCCGGCGGCCTGACGCTCGCGGTGCTGGCCCTCGCCGCGCTCCTGCCGCGGCCCTGGCTGCGCGTCCTGCTGGGGGCCGCGGCGGCTGGCCTGCTGACCCTGACGCTGCTGGCGGGCCACCCCTGGGACCTGTTCCACTGGGGCCGCGCCGCGCCCTGGCTGGCCCTGCACGGGGTGCTGGCCCTGTGGCTCGCGGGGCTGGCGGCGCAGCGGGCGCTCGCGGCGCGGGGGGAGACGGCGCACCTGGCGGGCGCCCTGGAGCCCCTGGGCACGGGCTGGTTGGTGGCCACCCTGGCGGGGCTCGCCATGGTCTCCGGCATGACGCTGCTGGTGGCCGCGAGCGTCAAGCCCTGGGCACGGGAACTGGCGCAGGGCTGGGCCGGGGGCGCACGGCTACCGTGGATGCCGGCCGCCTCCAGCCTCCTCGCCCTGGCCGGAATCGCCTGGGGCGCCTGGCGCTGGCCGGCCCTGCGCCGGCCCTGGGTGCTGGGCGCGGGTCTGGTGGTCGTCGTACTCGCCTGGTTCATGCCCACCCTCGGGGGCCTGTGGCTGGCCCTGATGGTGACGGTGACCACGCAGCGGTGGCGGCTGGCGGTGGCGGCGGCGCTCGCGGCGGCCTGGGTCCTCGGCGCCTTTTACTACCAGTTGCAGTGGCCGCTGGGCACCAAGGCCCTGGTGCTGGCGGGCGGTGGGGCCGTACTCGGGGCGCTCGCCTGGTCGGCGGTGCGCGGCGGCGGTGGCGTCGGCGAACGCGCCGGATCCGTGTTGGGTGCACCCGGGTGGTGGCTCATCGCGCTCACGGGCCTCGCAAGCCTCACGGGCGCCAATCTGGGCATCTGGGAGAAGGAGTCGCTGATCCGTCACGGGCGCCCCGTGTTCGTGGCCCTGGCCCCGGTGGACCCGCGCTCCCTGCTGCAGGGGGACTACATGAGGCTCAATTTCCGGGTGCCGCCGGCGGCGGAGCTGGCGGTCGGCCCGCGGCCTGGCGCCCGCCCGCGGGTGGTGGCCCGCCTTGATGCGCGCGGCATCGCCGACCTGCTGCGGCTGGCCCGCCCCGACGAGGCCCTGGCGGAGGGGGAGCTCCTCATTGAATTGACCGCCAGGGACGGCCGCTGGACCCTGGTCAGCGATGCCTGGTACTTCCGGGAGGGCGAGGCCAAGCGCTGGCAGGGCGCGCGCTACGGCGAATTCCGCGTGGCCGCGGACGGGCGCGCCCTGCTGGTCGGGCTGGCCGACGGCGACCTGCGGCCGCTGGGGCCCTAGGTCATTTCCCGAGACAGCGCTGCCCCGTGGCGTCGGGGTGCCCCGGCTCCTCGGCTACCAGGGTTACCGTCGGTCCGCACAGCGGACCCTACGACGACGCGCCCGTGGAGTCCGCTCTGGGGACCAGTGGCGTGGCGTAGGGTGCGCTGTGCGCACCGGGAGACTGCGGTTGCTTGCCACCGCCACCGCCGGGGCCTGGGTCCCCGCCATGGTGCGCACGGCGCACCCTGGGGTTGCGGTGCGGACCAGGGACCTCGCAGTCAGGACGCGGAAAAGCTCACGGTGACGTCGCTCTCCGCATCAGGAGCTGAAAGGTCCTCGATAATCCGAATAAATGAGGGTTTGCGCTTGCCCCCGGTCGTCCCCCCGTCATAGACCCGCGGAATACCCCATTTCCCGTGCTTGGTTTTGCCCCCGTGGTTGTGGCCGAAGAGGAGCGCATCGACCTTGATGCCCTCCGCGGCCGCATCTTTCAATACGGCTTTGAGCTTGGTGCGATCCTTCAGCCAATGACCAGGTTTGAAGATGGGACTCTCGAATTCAAAAAGTTGGTGTTGACCGGACGGTCGCACTGAAGGGCGACCTACCGTGGCGAGGACGCTGTACGGGAGAATGAGCACGGCCGACGCCGCCGCCAAGACCGCATCCTGATCCAGGTTATCGGGGTCGGGTATGATCCCGTGCACGGTACCCGTACCGCCCTGCCCCTCCCTGGAGCTCCCCGATGCGACGCCTGACCCTGTTGATCCTGCTGCTGTGCTGCTGGACCCTGCCCCCGTCCGCCGCGGGACCCACGCCGGGCGCCACCGGGAACGCCGGCCACCCGCGCATCGGCCTGGTGCTGAGCGGCGGCGGGGCGCGGGGGGCGGCCCATGTCGGGGTGCTCCAGGTGCTCGAGGAACTGCGTATCCCCATCAGCGTGGTGGTCGGGACCAGTATGGGCGCGCTGGTGGGCGGGACCTACGCCACCGGCATGAGCCCGCAGGAGATGGAGCGGCAGTTGACCGGCATCGACTGGAACGCGCTCTTCGTGGATGACACCTCGCGGGCGGACTGGCCCATCCGGCGCAAGGAGCAGAGCCTGTTGCCGACCTTCGATTTCAGCGTCGGCTTCAATGACGGTCGGCTGACGATGCCCGAGGGGGCACTCGCCGGGCAGAAGGTAGAGGTCTTCTTCGGCAATCTGGTGCGGACCGCGGCCGGGGTGCGGCGCTTCGATGAACTGCCAATCCCGTTCCGCGCGGTGGCCACGGACCTGGAAGACGGCAGCATGAAGGTCTTCGACTCGGGGGCCCTGCCGACGGTGATGCGCGCCAGCATGTCGGTCCCCGGGGTCTTTGCCCCGGCGCAGATCGACGACCACCTCTATGTCGATGGCGGCCTGGTGCGCAACCTGCCGGTGGACGTGGCCCGCCGGATGGGTGTGGATCTGGTCATCGCGGTGAACCTTGGGAGTACCTACCTGCCGCGCAAGGACCTCAATTCAGTGGTCGGGGTGCTCGGGCAGATGGTGGCGATCCTCACCCAGCAGAACGTGGAGCAGTCACTGCGCTCGCTGCGCCCGGGCCGCGACCTGCTGATCTCCCCGGACCTGGGGAACATCAGCGCCACCGACTTCACCCGCGCGGCGGAGGCGATCCGCACCGGGGTAGCGGCCGGGCGCGCCGCCGCACCACGCCTGCGGCACCTGAGCCTGAGCCCGGACGACTGGGACGCCTGGCGGGCGCGCCGACCGCGCCTGGAGCCGGACCGGGCACCCATTGATGAGGTCGAGGTCCGGGGTCTCACCTGGGTGAACCCTGCCCTCTTCGCGCCGCTGATCGCGCACCAGGAGGGCCAGCCGCTCGATCGCGCGCGCCTGGATGCGAACATCTCGGCCATCTATGCCGGGGGCGACTTTCAGAACATCGATTATCAGCTCGAGCGGCGCCTTGATCGGGACCGTGATCGGGACCGTGATCGGCAGCGGCCGCGGCCGGGGGACCCGCCGGGACCCGCGCCCGTCGGCAGCAACCTTCTCGACGTGCATGCCCGCGAGAAGTCCTGGGGACCCGGCTATCTGACCTTCGGGCTCGGCCTGTCGTCGGACTTCCAAGGGGACACCACGCTGGGCCTGCGCGGCACCTATCGCCGCACCTGGGTCAACGCACTCGGTGCCGAGTGGTATACCACCGCCCAGGTCGGCAGCCCGCTCGACTTCTACAGCGAGTTCTACCAACCGTTCACGGTCGCACGCACCGCCTTCATCGTACCCAGCGTCGGTTACGGAATCAGCCCGCTCAGTATCTTCGACAAGGACGGTCTGCGGATCGCCCACTATGACGTGACCCGCAGTGCGCTCGCGCTGGACCTCGGCCTGACCCTGTTCGACGGTAACGCGGAACTGCGCGTAGGCGCAGTCCTCGCGGGGGTCCAGGCCAAGCGGGACACGGGCAGCCCCACACTCCCCGAAGAGTCCAGTAATCAGACCGGGCTGCGCGCGGGCTTCGTCTACGACACCCTGGACAGCGCCTATCTGCCCCGCCACGGCCAACGCTTGACCCTGGACCTGCGCTCGCCCCAACCGGCGATGGGCGCCGACCAGAGCTTCAACCGCCTGGAGGGCCGCGGGACCTGGGCCTACAGCCGCGGCCCCAACACGCTCGTCGGGCGCGCCCTGCTCGGCGGCACCATCGGCGGCGACCTGCCCTATTACGACCAGTTCCCGCTGGGCGGCTTCCACCAGTTGTCGGGCTATGCCACGGACCAGTTCCGCGCCAACCGGGTCGCCTTCGGTTCGCTGACCTATTTCTACCGACTCGCCAACCTGACGCCGCCCCTGGGGAGCGCGGTCTATCTGGGCGCCTCCCTGGAGGTCGGCGACCTGCAGGACACGGATACGCGACTGACGGACCCCGGAACCAAGTTCGGCAGCAGCATCTTCATCGGCGCCGATACCTGGATCGGCCCAGCCTACCTGGGGCTGGGCGTCGCGGGCGACGGGGCGACCGCCGGTTACCTCATCCTCGGGCGGCCGTAAGCCGCGGGAAACATATCCGCCGGGGCCGGGAAAACACGCGATTGCGTAGATCTACGCAATCACATCATTACCATTCAGATAGGTATAACGACCGCGCGGACGGCCCCGAGAAGCATGAAAAAAAAGGAATTATCTGACTGATTTGAAAGCATAAAACATCGACAGCACCGCCACGTCAAGCGCAATTGAGCAAATGAATTTTGACGCCGCGCCGATTTTGAGTTAAACCTATATTCAGATTCGGGCCAGGATAGGCCGTAAAGCCGACAAGGTGGATGATGGTGCAATGCAGCAAAAGGGTCGAAATGATGCAATGCAGCAAAGCGGTTGGAATGCTGCAATGCAGCAAACCGGCAACGATGTTGCAATGCAACAAACCGGCAGTCATGATGCAGGGCAACAAAGCCGGCCGACTGATACGGATATCGGTCACTCTCGGTTACTCAGGGGTTTTGCGTCGTGCGAAGACCCTGCGGCACGGTGCCTCAGGTATCGGCCGCGGGGCGTCGCTGAAGGTTCAGTCCTTTCGGTGATACCCGCTAATTCACAACGAGGAGGATGATCAATGCATACCTTAGACGGCTACCGCAGCACCCATTCGGACCTGCGGCAAATGCTGGATGACCTGCGCTCGCTGCTGACCACGGAGCAGTTGCGTATACGCCCCAACGCCAAGACCGCGTATGAGATGCTGTGCGATCTGGGTGAGCGGGTGCGCCGCCATCTGGCCGAAGAGGATCGCGCTCTGTATCCGAGCCTGCTGATTCATGAGGACCCCAAGGTCAAGTCGATCGCCTGGGGTTTCATCAGCGGTGAAAAGCCCTTGCGTCAGACCTTCGACGACTATCACACGCACTGGCTGAAGAACTGCGACTTCAATTTCAGTGACGATTTCCTGGCCGAGACCCGGGAGGTCTTTGAGTTGGTCTCCCAACGCATCGATCGCGAGGAGCAGGTGCTACTGCCGAAACTGCTGGAGATCGGGATGTTTCAGGATGCGCACCCTGATCGGGAGAACCGCCGGAGCGCCGAGCGCTCACAACGCCGCTGGTAGCCCATTAAGACTGCCGCTGGTGGGGCGTCAGATCGCACGTCCTTACCCCAGGGTCCCCACCCCGCTCCTTGCCCCGAGCGGGGGGCCGGGCGGTACCCCCGATGAGGGCCTGATTCCGCCCGCAAGTCACCTTGGACGCCTGTTTTACAGCTCTGCTTTTCTAGGTCTGTATAGAGAGCAGTGCAAGCGCCTCGTCGATCATCGCGGCACGGATGCACTCCTCATTTACGGTTGGATACGGCATAGGATTCTCGGGCTCGCCATAACTATGCACATAAGCCTAATACGCCCCGCGGGCCACTGGCGTGCCCCGCATCTCAAGTCCACCCGCGGCGCCTGACCATTAACCTGGTAATCGCAGATTTCACGCCAAGGCGCCAAGGTCGCCACGGTTTTTGGTCCTTTGTATCCGCTCGACTCAGGGCGTTACCCTGGGCTGGCAGGTCAGGCCCCTTCGGGCCTTGAACCACCCCAAGGCCCCGCTCCCGTGGCGCTGGCCCGTGCAGCCCGCCCGCTGTCGCCGACTGCGCCCGGCTTGCGAATCGACCGTGGCCCACCTCAGCCGTCCCTGAGGTCCCGCTTGTCCAGCACCCGCTTGGCCTTCCCGTCAAAGCGCTCGATGCGCCGCGGCTCCACTAGGTCCACCTCCGCGCGGATGCCGGCGACGGTGTGGATCTCGCGTGCGATGCGCTCGCGCAGGGCCTGCATCCGGTCCATGCGGTCGGAGAACATCTCGGCGCGGACCTCCACCTTGACCGTCACCTGATCCAGGGTCCCCGGGCGGTCGACCTCGATCAGATAGTGCGGGGTAGTGCCCTCTACCCGCAGCAGGGCCTCCTCGATCTGGGACGGGAAGACGTTGACGCCGCGAATAATGAGCATGTCGTCGCTGCGCCCGGCGACGCGGCTCATGCGGGTGGTGTTGCGCCCGCAGGGGCAGGGCTCGCGATAGAGCCGCGCGATATCGCGGGTGCGGTAGCGGATCATCGGCACCGCCTCGCGGGTGAGGGTGGTGATGACCAGCTCCCCAGGCTCGCCCTCCGGCACCGGCTCCAGGGTCTCGGGGTCAATGCACTCCACCAGGAAGTGGTCCTCCTGCAGGTGCATCCCATTGCGGGCGGCGCACTCGCCGCTGACACCGGGGCCGATGACCTCGGAGAGGCCGTAGTTGTTGAAGGCGAGGATGTCGAGTTGCTCCTCGATCTGCCGGCGCATGTCCTCGGTCCAGGGCTCGCCGCCGAAGTGGCCGAAGCGCAGGGGCAGTGAACGCGGGTCCATCCCCAGATCGCGGGCGCCGTCGGCGATGGTCAGGGCATAGCTGGGGGTGCAGACCAGCACCTCGGGCGCCAGGTCATGGATGATGTCGAGCTGGCGGCGGGTGTTGCCGGAGGCGGCGGGGATGATGGCCGCGCCGACCCGCTCGACCCCATAGTGGAGCCCAAAGCCGCCGGTGAAGAGCCCGTAGCCGAAGGCGATTTGGACCGTGTGCTCGGGGCGCAGCCCACCCGCCACCAGGAAGCGGGCGCAGAGCCCCGACCAGATCTTGAGGTCCTGGGCGGTATAGGCAACGAAGGTCGGCCGGCCGGTGGTGCCGGAGGAGCCGTGAATGCGCGCTACGTCCTTGCGCGGCACCGCCAGGAACCCCAGCGGCTGGTGGCGGCGCAAGTCGTCCTTGGTGGTGAAGGGCAGCCGCCGGATATCGTCCAGGCTGCGGATGCTGCGCCGGCTGAGGTCGTGCAGGGTGAAATAGTCGCGATAGAAATGCACCGGGGCGACCCGGTCGACCAGGGCGCGCAGGCGCTCCAGTTGCAGGGCCTCCAGGTCCGCGCGCGGCAGGGTCTCCGCGGGGTCGAAGACGCGGTTCTCGATGGCAAAGCCGGGGGTCGGCATAGATCAGGTGCTCAAGAGACGTGGCTGAAAAGCTCCTCGGCATCGACCACATGCAGGCCGGCGGCCGTCAGCACGGCGATGGCCTGGTCCGGGTCCTCGAAGCGGAAGATGAGGATAGCCTTGTCGCCGCGGCGCAGCGAGAAGGCGTACATGTATTCGATATTGAGCCCGGCACTCTCCAGGACCTTCAGTGCCTCGGCCAGGCCGCCGGGCCGGTCGAGCACATCCACCGCTACCACCTCGGTGAGGTTGACCACCCAGCCGGCCTTCTCCAGGAGTTGCCGGGCCTGCTCCCACTCACGCACGATCAGGCGCAGGATGCCGAACTGGGCGGTGTCCGCGAGCGACAGGGTCATCAGGTTGATGCCCTCCGCCGCGATCGCGTCCAAGGGGGCACCCAGGCGCCCGGGACGGTTCTCGAGGAAGAGCGAGAGTTGCTGTAGCTTCATGGTTCATTACTCCCTAGGTTAAACGTTACGCCGATCGATCACGCGCTTCGCCTTGCCCTCGCTGCGCTCGATGGTGCGCGGCTCCACCAGGCGCAGGTCCACCCGGATGCCGCAGATCTGCTCGATCGCTTGGGCGAGCCGGGCGCGCACCTCCTCAAGGGCGCGGATCTTGTCGCTGAAGACCTCGGGCGTGACCTCCACCTCCACCGCCATCTGATCCAGCCCGCGCTCGCGGGTGAGGATGATGCGGTAATGCGGCAGGGTTCCTTCCACTTGCAGGAGTGCGGCCTCGACCTGGGACGGGAAGACGTTGACGCCGCGGATGATGATCATGTCGTCGGAGCGCCGCCCGATGCGCCGGATGCGCCGCAGCGTCCGCCCGCAGGTACAGGGCTCGGTGACGATCCGGGTGATGTCGCGCGTGCGGTAGCGGATCATCGGCATCGCCTTCTTGCTCAGCGTCGTGAGCACCAATTCGCCCTCCTCCCCGTCCGGCAGGCTGGCCCCGGTCTCCGGGTCGATGATCTCCGGGTAGAAATGGTCCTCGAAGACGTGCAGCCCATCCTGGGCGGCGCACTCACTGGCCACGCCGGGGCCGATGATCTCGGACAGGCCATAGATATCGTAGGCGCGCACCCCAGCCTCGGACTGGATATGCGCGCGCATGGCATCAGACCAGGGCTCGGCGCCGAACACCCCCACGCGCAGCGGCAGGTCCCGCAGATCGACGCCGATATCCTTGGCGCGCTCAATGAGATGCACGAAATAGCTGGGCGTACAACAGAGCGCAGAGACGCCGAAGTCCCGCAGCACCATGAGCTGGCGCTCCGTATTGCCGCCGGACACCGGGATCACCGTCGCCCCCAGGGCCTCGGCCCCATAGTGGGCACCCAAACCGCCGGTGAAGAGCCCGTAGCCGAAGGCGTTTTGCAGGATGTCCCCGCGGTGCAGCCCGCAGGCGGCGAAGGTGCGCGCCATGACCTCCGCCCACACGTCCACGTCCTCGCGCGTATAGGCGACCACGATGGGCTTGCCGGTGGTCCCGGAGGAGGCGTGCAGGCGCACCACATCCCCCATTGAGCTGGCGAACAGGCCGAATGGATAGGTGTCGCGCAGGTCCGTCTTGACGGTAAAGGGGAGCCGGGCGATGTCCGCCAGGCTCCCGATAGCCTCCGGGGTCAGCCCCCGCTTCTCCAGGCGCTGACGAAACAGCGGCACATGCTCATAGGCGCGCGCGACCACGGCGCGCAGGCGGCGTAACTGCACCTCGGTCAAGCGCTCGGCGGGCAGGAAATCCGGGGCGCTGACGGGGTGAAAGCCCCCCGCCGCGTCGTTCCACAGCTCGGTCTGCATGGGTCTCCCCTTCAGTCAACGTCGTTATCTTGACCCCGGACACCGCAATCGGTCCGCGAAAAACGCGAAAAACGCGAATGAAGTTCGTTCGGGTGAACTCCCCGCTCAACCCACCATCTCAGATGCCGCCGCGGCGCCACGGCCCAAGGCAAACGACTGTTCGTTCTGCTTGTGCAGCTTGGGCGCCAGGTTGGCGTGGATGGCGGCGAGCCAGTGCTCCTGGGCGATCGGCAAGTGCTCCGAGAGCGCCCCCAGCAGGGTGACGTTCAGGCTCTTCTTGTTCTTGAGCGCCGCCGCATCGAGTTGGTCCGGACCGATCAGGACCCCATCCGGGCGCATCACCGCGCGATTGACCTCGACCTGCGTCTCATCCAGGACCAGCAGCACGTCCGCCTCCCCGGCGGGGACCATCGGGCTCCACACCTGGGGTCCGAAGCGCACGTCGCTGCTCACCGAACCGCCGCGCTGGCTCATGCCGTGCAGCTCGCTCTTTTTCACGTCATAGCCGGCACGAAAGGCGGCATCGGCCAGGATGTCGGAGGCCTTCAGCACGCCCTGACCGCCGAGCCCGGCAATGACCACGTTATGGATCTGTTTCATTTGGCTCGACCTCAGTCGTCGACGACTTGCGACGGGCAGGACTGCGACCGCTCGGTCACGGCCTTTTCATAAAAGCGGATCTTCGGGGCCGCGAGCACGCAGGGCTGACGGGCGACCACGAGCGAGGTCTCGGAGCGGCTCAGCAGGTCCTTGAGCAGCCCCTCCAGGGTTCCGTTCTCGGCCTGGAAGTCCACCACATGCACATTCTTGACGCCCATGGCGCGGGCCAGGTCCTCGAAGTGGATGCGCCCCGTCGGGTCATGGTTCAGGGTGCGCCCGGTGCCCGGGTGCTCCTGCTGCCCGGTCATCGCGGTGGTGCCGTTGTCCAGGATCAGCACGACATGGCCGGTGGCGGGCGGGTTGTAGACCATCTCGGCCAGGCCGGTGAGGCCGGAATGCACGAAGGTGGAATCGCCGATGACGCTCACCACCCGCCTCGCCTCCTCGTCAGGCAGCACATGGCGCAGCCCCAGGCCCACCCCGATGCTCGCCCCCATGCAGACGCAGGTGTCCATGGCCTGGAACGGCGGCAGGACGCCGAGCGTATAGCACCCGATGTCCCCGGCGACGATACAGTTCATGTCGCGCAGGACCTCGAAGACCCCGCGGTGCGAACAGCCCTGGCAGAGCTCCGGCGGCTTGCCCTTGGGCGGCACCGGCTCGGCGCTATCATCGCCGGCCAGGATGCGGCGCACCCGCGCGACCGTGAGTTCCCCGAAGCGGTACTGCTCCGGCTTGCCCTCGGCGGGGATACCGGCGGCGCGCAGGGCGTCCAGCAGCACCGGGTCCCCCTCCTCCAGGACCACCAGGCGCTCGCAGTCCTCGGCGAAGGCGCGGATGGTCTCCAGGGGCAGCGGATAGGTGAGACCGATGGTCAGCAGACAGGCCTCCGGGGCCGCCTCCCGGGCGTGCATCGCGGCGATGCCGGTGGCGATCAGACCCAGGTGGCTGCCGCCGGCGAAGACCCGGTTGGGGCCCTCGGCATCGTTCCAGACGGCGATCTCGGCGAGCTTCTGCCGCAGGCGCCGGTGCGCCGGCTTGGCGTAGGCCGGGATCATGACCCGCGCCGGGATGTCGCGCCGGAACCCGGGCGTGGGCCCGGCCGTCTCGCCGGGGGCCGGCAGGTCGTGGGGGCGCACGATGGTCTTGGAGTGGCACACCCGGGTGGTGATGCGCAGCATCACCGGCAGGTGCCAGCGCTCGGAGAGCTCGAAGGCGAGCCGGGTGAAGTCGTAGGCCTCCTGGGAGTCCATCGGCTCCAGCATGGGCAGGGACGCGGCGCGGGCATAGTGCCGGTTGTCCTGCTCATTCTGGCTGGAGGCCATGCCCGGGTCGTCCGCGGACACCACCACCAGGCCCGCCGCCAGGTCCGTATAGGCGGCGGTGAACAGCGGGTCCGCCGCCACGTTGAGCCCCACATGCTTCATGGTCACCAGGGTGCGGGCGCCGCCGAAGGCCGCGCCCAGGCCGACCTCCACGGCCACCTTCTCATTGGGCGACCACTGGGCCTGCCCACCGAGCCGGTCGAAGGTCTCCAGGATTTCGGTGGACGGGGTGCCCGGATAGCCGGTACCCAGGCGCACCCCGGCGTGTCGCGCGGCCAAGGCGATGGCCTCGTCCCCACTCAACAGTTGCGGTGAATCGCTCATTCGTCGTAGGCTCTTTAGGCGGCGGGAGATCGGTAGCCGGGTATTATCCACCGGGGAGTTGCGACGCAGCAAGGCGCAGCGTCATTGCGGGACTTTGACGGGAAATCGATGCCCGGTTGCGCTCATCGGCGCCAGGCACGGAACGGCCGGTCGTCCTCCTCATCCAAGGCGCCGTCGATCTCATCCAGGGCACCGTCGATATGGAATTCGGGACCCGGGTCCAGGTCCCCATGCCCCGCCAGGGTCGGCTCGATGCGCGGGGCCTGCGATGCCGGGAGGGCCGCCGACTCGGCGGGCACCGCCGGTGCGGCCACCACCGCGAGCGCGGCCGGGGCCGGGGGCGGGGCTGGCGTCGCGGCCGTTACCGCAGCCCGGGGGCGCACGGGGGGCGGTCGCAGCCGCGGCTCCCGGGCGTCCTCCAACAGCACCGCCGAGACCCCGGACGGGGTCGTCGCCCGACGCGGCAGCGCGGCGACCGAGCGGGCCGGTGCCGGTGTCAGCGTTGGCGTTGTCGTTGGCGCCGCGGTTGGCACCGGCGCGGGCAGCGGCCCGGCCCGCCGCGCCTCGATGGCCTCGCACAGGCGCTGCCGGACCTCCCCCGGCGGATAGTCATCGGCCTCGCGCCAGCGCACCAGCGGCAGGCCGGCGACGGCGCAGATGCGATCCAGTGAGTCCCGGGGCGGGGGCCGACCCAGGCGCGAGCGGGGCGCCAGGTTCACCGCGCAGGCGATGGCCCCGGTGGCTGCCACGCACACCAGGAAGTCGAACTGCCGGTCGCCCAGGCGCGCCCAGGCGCGGCGCCGCACGGCGCGGTCCAACCGTGGGCGCAACCCGATCACCTCGGCGACGCGTACCCGCCCGTAGACCCGATACTCTGGGCCCAGGGCCGGTTCCAGCACCGCCAGGAAGGCCCACTGCGGCGGCGTGAACAGGGTCTGATCCGCCACAAAAGGCAGGCGGGCGCGCCGCCCGAAGCGCCGCTGCAGGTGCAGGGCGAAGGCCAGCAGCAGCAGGCCACCCAGCACCAGCAGAAAATAGAAATGTCCCAATTCACTCCCTCCGTCCCATTCAGGATGACGTTACGCGAAGCCGCGGCCCCCGGTGCGCCGCTGGCCGCGCGTCCGCGGGGTTGCCGTTAGGGCCGCCAATATACCGGGCGAGACCGGCAGGCGCGACTGGGAGCGCCGCACCCCAGTGCGGCGCGTGCTCGCGGACAAGGCCGACGGCCGGGCTTATGCGTGCAACTCGCCGCACTGGGGTGCGGCGCTCCCAGGTGCGGCGCTCCCGGGAATCGGGGTTCTTCCCGCGGGTCTGGTCCGCCGCGAGCCGCACACTAGGCATCGCCCGCCGGGTCGAGGCCAAGCTCCCGCAGTGCGGCCTTGAACTCCTCGACCTGCTGCGCAGACAGCCCCCCCGCGGGACTGACATCGACCTTCACCCGCACGGTCAAGGCACCGGAGTTGACGAACTTTGCCAGGACCTTGGTGTAAAAATTCATCCACTTCTGCGGCGGTACCTGGCCCGACCACTTTACCCCTGAGTGCTCCGGGTCCGGCTTGCGCGGGCCAATCGAGCCGACCGCTTGGCGCTTGACCCCGATACGCACCGTCGCCCTGGTGCTGCCGCAGACCGCGGAGACGGTGTAATCGCCCTCGTCGTCGCCCGCGCGAAAGACCCCGGCCTCACTCATCTCACCGCCGGTCGCCGACCAGTTCAAGGCCCCGAGCGGATACTCCTGGCCGTGCTGATCCAGCCCCTTGAAGGTGAAGGCCAGGCGCTTGCCCGGCTCCACGCTCGCGTGATCGGGGCGCACCTCCAGGTACTTGAGCGTCGGCGGCTCGATGCGCTTTTTCGCCTCCTCGGCCGTGACGATGAATAGATCGTCGCTGAATTCGACGTCCGCCGCGTCGAGGTCCTGCGCGAAGACGAAGGGGTCATAGCGCCCATCCGGGGTCTTGCCGGCATAGGCGAGCACGCCGCCGGCCACCCCGCGCGCGATGGTGTCCTTGAGCTTGTCGATGACGAGCAGCCGCGGGAACCGGGGCGAGGCGAAGAAGGCGTCCCTGACGGACTTGGTACTCCATTCGGTGAGGGCAGGCGGCCAGTTACGGACGAGGAAATTCGCATTCACGCTGTCCACGGCCTCGTCGTCCTGACGTAAGCGGCCGAGGATGAGCCCGGCCAGACTGTCCGCCGCGCTGGAATGCACCAGACCGAGGTCGATCGTGCGGATCTGATTGTCGCGCCCCAAGAGGCCGATATTCTTGTAGGTGCGCCAGACGGCCTCCCGCAGGTCCCGCTCAGACTTCTTCAGGCTTTGGGCCAGTTGATGCCTCTGGGCATCGTCCAGGCGGTCCGATTCCTCCTCGTCGATGTCCTGCCAGGCCAGGAGCTTACGCGCCTCCTCCAAGAGACTCGCGGCGGCCTCGGGGATGGACCAGATCAGCGCGCTCTTGTAGGTGCGGCCGGAGTTCCCATAGTCGCGCGTGACCTGCTCGATGAAGGGCAGCGTCTGCGCATCGCCCAACCCCTGATCCGGCGCCAGGACCACAATGGCGATGACGGGCCGGTCCGGCACCTGGTTGCTGCGCTCCGGGAAATAGACCCGCTCGACGCCCGCCCGGTTGGCGAAGACCTTCTGGACTTCGGCCCTTACCCGCTCCTCGATGCGGGGCGGCTTGATATTGGCCCGACGATCGGACAGGAGCTTGTTGAGGTTCGGCGTCAGGCTGAAGCGATACCGGTTGTTCTGGCTGGTGAGGAAATAGCAGTTGGTTTGCAGTTCCTCCAGCACCGTCTCGACGTTGCCGATCTCAAGACCAGGCTCCGCGACCGCCAGGCGAATCTCCGCCAGGCTCGCCTCCTTGTGCTGCTGCCCCCCGCTCGACTCGAAGAAGATGCTGGTGGCGACCTTGCGGTGCAGGCGCGCCTTCTTGATGGTGTCCACCGCGCCGGTGTCCAGGCGTATCGCAAACGCGTCCGGCTTGCCGATGATGTCGGTGGTGATCGCGCCCTCAAGGCGATCCTCGCCCAGTTGCTCGAACATGGCGCGGCGGAACAGCGGGTCATCGAGCGGGGCCGTACCCAGACCGATCAGACCGTCCCGATGGGCACCCTTGAACCCGCTCAGATAGGCGTTCGACACCCATTGCGCAAGCAGCCGCAGCATACCGCGCGTCTGCTGAAAGCGGGGCAGCGTTTGCCACTTGCGCTCGAAGACCGAGAGCACGACCGGATGGAAGGGATAGGTGGCGGCGAACTGTCGGCGTCCATCATCGACGGGAAACTCGGCCGGGATCGATTGGCGATGCTCCAACAGCCAGTCCGCAGAGTCGTTGCAGGTGGCAAGCGCATCCTTGGTGAGCAGCACCCGTCCGTCCTGGCCCACTGCCCGCAAGTCCCACTCGAAGAGCCGGCGCCGGATGATCTCAGAGGTCTCCGCCGCGGCCGACATCACCACCGGCTTACCCAGGCGGTCCAGCATCTTCTTGAAGCGCAAATAATCCGACTGGTCCTCCGCCGTCATCTCCATCTCGGAGGCCGGAATCGACACCACCAGGACACAATTGCGCTGCCCGCGCGCCGTCTCGGACAGGTTGTGCAGAAAGTCATAGAGTTGGGCCGCGAGTCCGCTCTTACGGCTGCGGCTCACATAGTTCATCAGCTCGTCCATGAGGATGAGTGCGGGTCTATCCTTGGGCAGGAAATCGCGGATGACATCGCCCGCCGGGGCCGTGCCCTCCTGGTCGTGGCGCGCGACCTTCTCGAAGGCCGCCATACCGCCTAATTGGAAGGCGATCTCGCCCCAGGGCGTCATGCGTTGCGGGGTGCCGTCGTCCCCGCCGCGTCCGCGGATGGAATCGAATTCGGTGCCGACAAACACGGCGGTGGCCGCCGCGGGCACAGCACTGACTCCCGCCGCCAGCAGCAGCCTTTGTACACCCGTCCATCTGGATGCCAGAGGCCCGTGCTTGGCCAGGTGATAGACCAGGGTCTCGGCATGGGTCTTACCGCCGCCGAACTGGGTCGCCATGTTGAACACGGCCGAGGTCTCGGTGACCTCGCCCGCGAGGCGCCGGATGACCTGAGAGGCCAGCAGGATCAGACTCTTGGTGAGATAGGTCCGGTCGAAGAAGCGCTCCGGGTCCTGGTAGTCCACGGCGGCGCGGCCGTCCCGGACGTGATCCAGATGGACGGCGAATTCAGCGGCATCGAGCGGCCGGCCCTCGCGCAGGTCCTCGCGCGGCGTTGCAACCTTGTACCAGGGTTTGATGGCCATCAGCTTCTCCTAAGCCTCAGTTTTCGGAATGACCCCAACGGGGTCACGCATACTAGCCCAGGGCAACGCCCTGGGTTGGCAATCCAATCAAGTCCAGCCCTGAAAGGGCGTAACATAGAGAATCGGCGACTGTAACGAACAGATGTCGAGCAGAGTCTCATGCCGCCGCGCTGACGATCAGGGGCTCCACCCGCTCATGCTCGACCATCCGGTGGGCGTAGGCCAGACACGCGAGTATGTCCTCCCGCTCCAGCCAGGCGTAGCCCGCCAGAAGGGTGTCAGGGTCGTCGCCGGCCGCAAGCATTCCCAAGACCTGCTCCACGGCCAGCCGACGACCACGAATGATCGGCTTGCCGCCGAAGATCGCCGGATTGATGGTGATGCGCTTTAACAGTGGATCTTCGTTCATTCGCTTATCACCGTGCTTCACCAATCTCCGCACGGTGCATTTCCTCCATCACCTCCTCGAAGGTCACCTGGACCACCTGAATCCGCCGACGCGCAAGCTCATCAATGAACTCCGCCCGCGAGAGACCGGCGATCTCCGCCCCCTTCTCTTGGGATACCCGTTGCTGGTCATACCACTGGGCCGCCGCTTCGATACGCATCTCTTGAAGAAACTCATTCGGTGCCCGGCGCAACGCGGGGAACACGTCTTCCGGCAGGTCGATGGTCAGCGTCGTCATGTGGACCTCCTCAAAAGCCGAGTGATTTCTTGCGCGCCAGGACCCCATCGACCCAGCGCTTCTCTTCGGTGTGGGCAGGGTAGAGGGCTGAGAGTGCCTGGGCAAGCCCCCAGAAGCGCTGATCGCGGCCAGCGCCGTCCTCGACCAGGAAGCGCTTGAGTGCCTCGCCGCGGCCGGCGGCAAACAGGATCATGCCCTGGTGGATGCGGTCCAGGGCCGTTTCGCCGGCCTTGGGTGCGCCGGTGAGGCCCCAGCCGATCTCCTCCTCGCTGTCCTTGAGATCGGCGAACAGGTCGCCCTGCACCGGCTTCCTCTGGCCGCGTCCGCGCGTCGGCGCCTGGGCCTCGTCCTTGCCGAAGAGGTATTTGGTGCGTTCGGAGACCGGCAACAGTCGGGCCTGATCGCCCTTGATCTCGACCAGGTGCGGCAGTTCTTCCAGGTGGGCACCGAGTCCCTGCGCGATCTTACGGGCGGCGTCATATTCCAGTGTGAATCCGCCTTTCAGCTTGCCCTTGGCCGCCGGTTCGTCGTCGTCCGCCGCGTCGCTGAACAGCTCATCCTGACTCGGCGGGGCGTCGGCGTTGGCGCCCGCGTTCAGCGTCCACAACCACATAGCAGTCAGTCGTGCATCGGGCTCGAAACTCGCAGTGTCGGCCCCGGCGAAGACCAGCGACAGGGCCTCCTTGGCGACTGCCGCCCAGACCTGTTCCAGGTACTCCTTGAGCGTCACGGTCTCGCCGCTGGCCTTCTCTACCCGGGCATAGCGCGAGAAGACCTCCAGGGCGGGGCCGAGACAAGCGAAGATGGCGTCGGCGCCCACCACGCCCTCCTCGGCCAGGCGGGGCATCCAATCGTGGATGCGCACCGGCAACTCGGCCAGCACGTCGCGCCAGGCGCCGACCTCATCGCTGCGGACCGAGCCGTCGGGGTGTTCGCGGGGGCGGCAGACGAGATGGACGGAGGAGGCGAGGCGGGATTGGCCTTGGGCCGACACCCGGTTCTCCAACTCGGTGTCAATCGGCCAGGAACCGGTAATGATCCAACCTGCATCGACCACGGCCTTCAGAATGGCCTCCCAACTGGCCGTCGTCTTGCTGGCAAATACGATAGCTCCGATTGCCGCGGGCTTGGCGATTCGTCGGCCTTCCGCAAATGCCTTGGTCAGCTCGCTTTCATAAAACGCGATGTCGTGCGTGGTAACGCTGAGTTCATGCGTCCGGTCCACCACGATTTCGGCATCCTTGGGGACCGCGGGCTCCTTGAATAGGTCCGGGTGAACGTGACCAACGCTGCGCCGCAGCCAGACATAGAAAAAATCCGAGAGATAGGCGTAAGGAACAGCATCATAATAGGGTGGGTCAGTCACGAAGGCGTCCGCGCAATCACTCGGTAAGGTATGCGCCGCGGCCGATGCCTCCTGCGCAACCCCCGCTGTTGAAATGACCGCTTGGCGCTGGATGAATTCCAACATGGTTTCGAGTGTCACGGAATAGTTGCCAGCCGCATCGGCGAAGACTTGGGGTTCCGCAAAATCCCAGATCATCGGCACTGCTTGCCTGCCAAAAAGGTTCCGAACCTGTGTCTTGGTCGCCTCCCAGCGGCAAAGCGAATTACAGATGTCGGTCCAGCGGCTGATCGCCAGACCCAGGATCGTCTGAACCGCCGCAGACATTCCGTCCTCAGGCCGTTGCTCGGCGGCCGCCCTCACCAGTGAAACGTAGGTGGTGAGCGCCAACAATTGGCGGGGCGAGAACAGGTCTCCCCACAGGGTCATCCCGTAGATGGGAACGCTGATTCGTCTGATTCCGTTAAGAGAGATCTCCTCGCTTGGAATCAAGCCCAAATCGCCGGCGTGGTGCTTCATCCTGCGCTGAAGCTCGCTATCAGCCTCCCGCACCGCAAGCAAGTCGACCGGCGTCGGCAATCGAAAGGATCGCCCCTGTTCGTTCTCGCGGGATGAAACGATGGCAAGCAATCTCGCATCTGCCGCTCCACCGTGCCTTTGCTTCAACTGCTTCCGAACGCTCGCAACCGGTGTCGTGTATCCGCAGCATGCGCAGCTGGCTGATCCACGCTTGACCGTCCCATCAAAGTTCGGTTCGACCGTGCGAACCCTCGTGTCATCCTGGTCCACCCAACCGCCTGGTTGCTTGACGACAATCCGAAAGTCCACCCGTTTGGCCCCGGGCCTGGGTACCAACTGCAAGGCAATCGAACGGGTGGATTTCTTGGCCAACCAAAGCGAACGAATCAGCGGCACCTCCGCCCCACAGCCAGGCCCCTCGCATTGAATGGTCCGCGCCCACAGATAGGCAATGGGCGTCGCCCCGTCCGGGTCCTTGGGATAGAACCCGGCCAACTCCTTCTCGGCCTCGCGCTGGATCCACTCGCCCCATTTGCGGACCTCGTCGGCGAGCCGCTGCCCGTATTTTGGGATGTATTCGAGTACCACCTTGTTGAGCAGCACGGCCACCGGGTTGAGGTCGCTGGCAAAGGCATCTGCCCCCACCCGCAACGCCTCCAGCGGGATGGAGCCGCCGCCGGCGAAGGGGTCGACCACCAGCGGGCGGGTGCCCGGCTCCCCACCCAGGGCCTCATGCGCCGCCTGGGTCAGGGCGCGACTGGTGTCGAGATACGCGGGGACGGTGGAGTTGTCCCAATTGGCGAAGTCCGCGATGAAGTCGAGCAGCGCCCGGCGCAACACCAGCGGGTCCGCGAGCCGGTCGGGGTCCTTCTGGGTGGCAACCATCCGCGCGGCACTCTCGGGGCTCGCCAGCCGCAGGTGCTCCCGCGCCCAGGCGCGCATCCGCTCCCGCGCCACCCGCGTGAATGCCTCCGGACACCGCTCATCCGCCGGGTCCGGCCACAGCGCCGCGCAGATCACCGCCCGGCACGCGGCCAGCGGGCGCCGCGCCCACCAGATATGCAGGGTCGAGATATGCCCATGCCGGATCGACTTCTCGCGCCGCGCATGGGCGGAGATGCGCTTGATCGGGAGATCGACCTCGATCAGGCGTTTGGGGTAGCGGCTCACGCGTGGGTATCTCTTGAAATCGTCAACATGATCGGTCCGTTCTGATGCCGGACGGGGCATTCGCCCCGTCCGACAGGTTTCGATGCTGCCGTCAAGGCAACAGCCCCCATGAGAGGGCAGAAAACGTTCGGGACGGGGTTGCAAACCCCGTCCCGCTCGGCGTCTAGGCCGCTTTGTCCAAGGACTGCGGCCGGGCGCGCTTACTCACGGACAGGATCTCGATCCCGACCAGATGCCCGTCGGCATCATGGTCGCCAATGATTCCCGGCTCAATCTCCCTGGTCGTCATTACCTCCACCGGAGAGATTTCAAAATACGCGGCATCCGCCGCCGGGTCAAATTCGAGCTTCATGGCAATGGTCGGTTAGCATCAACTCCATGGTCAGTGTAGCTCTACTGGCTCTCCGCCGCGAGAATCTGCTCCGCGCCGACGTGATAGTGCTCGACCTGAACCACCGGTTGCCAACCCAGGCGCGCCGGGTCCTGCACCAGATGGACCTTGGGCGTTGTCGCACAGGTGAAGACGGCGTAGAGCCAGTAATCACGCTTCAGGCGTTCAGCGGTCTTGTACTCGTTGCTCGTCAGGGCGATTTCACCGACCGCAGCGCGTCCCTTCACCTCGATGAAGCGAACCTCGACGGCCGTGGCCGGGTCTTCCGGATGCGGCCGTCGGGAGATCAAGTCAAAGCCGCGGTTCTCCTGCTCCACGCTCTCCACCACCCAACCGCGTGCATTCTCGTGGGCGATGACCGCCGTAACGGCGATCCGCTCGATTTCTTCATCCCGCACCATCGGGGCGATACCCGGTGCAAGGCGCTGCGGATGCGGCAACACCCAGGCCCGCCCATGATGCTGGATATCGGCGATGGTGCAGTGCCGTTCCTTGTCCAGATCGGCCAGGCGGGATTCGCGCCGGTGGTTCAGTTCATCGAGCCGTTCCTCACTGCGCTTGAGCGCCGGCCTGAGATTGACCTCGCCCGCCTCGGTGCGCAGATGCAAGTCCGCGTACTTCAGGCTTTCGCGGTTGATCAAGGCGTTGAGACTGATCTCCAGGTGTCGGCGGACAGTATCGGTCTCCTTGAGGCGTTCACCGGCGACCTCATGGAGCAGTGGATCCAGGGCCTGCTCGATCAATGCCTGCTTGACCTGGGCATCGCCCGCGAAGGTCGCGCCGTCAGGGATTGTATGCCCCTCTTCCCCCGCAACCAGGTCGAGAAACAGGGTTGGCTGCCGGATGTTGAGCCGACCATCGGCCTCCGACTCCACGACGAAAATGCGGCGATGCACGACGTTGCCGCGACCGTCTTTGACGGCGCCGGAGAAGCAATCCAGCCGGGCCGGGGCGGCACGGTGGATGTCATAGAAGACCGCGCCCCGCTGTAAGTCTTCGCCGGTTTTCCCGCCCACGTCCTCGCGCACCGCCTCGAAAAGTGGATGTCCGGGGGTGACCCATTCCAGGGTCGGGTCGCGCTCCAAGAACGACTTGTCGAAGACGATCTGGCCATAGTCCCGGCCCAACCGACCAAAGCGGGGTTCCAGGCGTTCCCCGACACCCCAGAGCCCGCGGGGGACCTTGCCGATCTGATAGATGTGGGCGTCCTTGCGCACGCCCTTGGTACTCACTGCCTTCGTGCTCAGACCGGCGATCGGGCTCGCCTGGAGAAAGAATGCCTCGATCACTTCGGGCACCAGGCGTCGCTCCTTGGCTGCCGCGGACCGGCCGATGATGGCCGAGAGATTGAGTTCGCGCTTCGCGAGGCCCTCAAGGGTGGAATGGGTGATGGAGCGGAATCGTTCGGTGTCCACTTCCTTGACGATGCGTTCCTTGATAGCGGCCTCGGTCTGGTTGCGGGCATACATCTCGCGCACCATGCGCTCCAGGAAGTTGACCGGGAACACATCGCCCAGGACGTTGAAGACTGAACCGGTTTGCTTGGGGTCCAGGTCCTGTTCGATTTTCTGTATACGCTCGAAGAGCTTGGCCATGACACGGCCTTCCCGCGTGCTGATCGCGACGAAGTTGATGATGAGACAATCCTTGTCCTGACCGTAGCGATGGATGCGACCCATGCGCTGCTCCAGCCGCACAGGGTTCCATGGGATGTCGTAGTTGATCATGAACCAGCAGAACTGGAGATTGATCCCTTCGCCTGCCGCCTCGGTCGCCACCATGACCTGGGCCGACTCGCGAAAGGCCCGCTCGGCGTGAATGCGGGTGCCGGGGGTGTCCCGGTCGCCGATCTTCATGCCACCGTGGATTTGGGTGACCGTGAGTCCCCAAGCGACGAGCTTGCCTACCAGGTAATCGAGCGTTTCCTTGTGTTCGGTGAAGATGAGCAGCTTCATCTTGGGATCGCTGAAGACCCCTTGTTCGGTGATGACGGCCTGGAGCTTGGTGAGCTTGGTCTCGATGGCGCGCGCTTCCAGTACGCCCGCCTCAGTGATCAGCCTGGTCAAGCGGGCGATCTCGTCGCGTAGTGAGGCGGGGTCGATGCTCGGTACTATCTCCTCCAGGCGCAGCATGAGGTCCTGCTGTTCGTCGTCGGGCAGGTCCTCGAAGTCCTCAGGAATGCGCCTGAGAATTTGCTCCTGCCGATAGGCGTTCGGATCGGCCAGGATGCGCTCGCGGGTCGCCTTCATGCGCGTAAGGCTCAAGCGGACCGCATAGACGCTGGAGGCAAAGCGGCGTTGGAGCATGGCCATGGTGAAGCCGAGCGCCCGGCCGCGGGCACTGTCGTCCTCGGACGCCTTGATGGACTGATCTTCGACGTAGCGCGTCAGCTCGTCGTAGAAATCCATCTCTTCGGGGTTGAGTTTGAACGGTGCGGTCTGGACCTTGCGGCGGGTGAAGAGTTGGTGCACTTCACCCGTTTCCGGGTCGGGGAAGGAGACGAGCGCCTCCTTGATCCGCCGCAGATAGAAGGGCGCCTCATGTTCCCGCATCGCCTCTTCGAGACTGGTGATGTCGCCATACACGTCCTTGTCGAGCAATTCCAGGAAGAGCCTGAAGTTCTCCGGATCGCCCTTGTGGGGCGTGGCGGTCATGAGCAGGAAGTGGTCGGTCATTGCGGAGAGGTGTTCTCCGAGTTGATAGGCCAGGGTCTTCTTGTCCGCGCTGTAGGCGCCCATCTTGTGGGCCTCATCCACGATGATGAGGTCCCAGTCGCTGCGCAGCAGGCTCTCACGGGCATCCTCGACGCGCGAGACCCAAGAGACCGAGGTCACGACCTGGTCGCGCTCCTGCCAGGGGTTCATGCCATAGTTGGCACGCAGGGTGTCGCCGCGGATGACCTCGAACGGCTCACGGAACTTGTCGCGCAGTTCGCGTTGCCACTGGAAGGTCAGGTTGGCCGGGGCGACGATCAGAATGCGGCGGATCAGGCCGCGGATCTTCAATTCCTTGATCAGCAGCCCGGCCATGATGGTCTTGCCGGCCCCCGGGTCATCGGCCAGGAGAAAACGGATGCGCGGCACCCGGAGAAAATAGTCGTAGACTGCCTCCAACTGGTGCGGGAGTGGATCGACCCGGGCGATGGAAAGGCTGAAATAGGGATCGTACTCGTAGGCGAGCCCTAAGCGCATGGCCTCGACGCCGAGACGGAAGCGCTTGGCATCGCCATCGAACGGGGCCTGCTCGGGAGGGGCCGTCAGGAGCGCGATCTGCTCCCGGCGCAGGATCGGGTCGTGGAACTGTCCGGTCTCAAGGCCCTTGCCCAGAATCTGGGTCGAGCCCCCCATGGGGATCACCGCGACGACCTGGATCGGCTCGGGGATGACGGGGCCGCGGATGATGACACCGGGCTTGAGGTCTGAGATGTCCATGTGGGTGCTACCGACTCATTTTGCGCCGCCCGATCGGCCGCTGCTGCGTCCCTGGGTCCGGGGGAAAGCGGCCTGGTGCTCGGGCCGGAGAGAGAAACCTGCGGTACGCTGTGCTTGACCGCGGCCACCGGGGTTCGCCGCCCGGCCGGCGCCACTGGCGCCAATATACCGGCCCCGATCGGTCGGCGCGAGCGGTGGACAGGCGCGTCACCCTCTCGTTCGCCAGGGTCGAGCGGCCAGCGGCCGTCCGAGACGCGCGGCGACCGGATGGCGAAACCCGGGCCCGCGGCGGCCTTGATCATCGTTCCGGCCAGTCGGTCTTGGGGCGTGCGTAGTCAGGGCTTCCAGCCCTGATTCGGTCAGGCCAGGATGGCCTGACTACGCAGTCGGCGCGCCCGCGTGGCCGGAGTGATGATCGAGGCCCCCGCGGCGCCCCCGGGGGCAGGTCAGGTGCCGCGACCCCGGCAACTTCGGGGTCCAGGGACAAAATGCCTCCCGGACTCGATGCCCGACGGGATCGGATACGCATCCGACCGACCGGGACCATTGCGCCCGAACGCCGGATGCGGTTAGTCTTTCACCGATGTATCCCGCTCCTTCCCAGCCCACTGCGGCACCGCGCGTGCTCAGTGCGCGCGTCCATACCCTGGGTCAAGACCTGCTGCGCCGCTACGGGCAGCGGGTGCACAAGCTCGCCATCAATGCTGGCTTCACCTGCCCGAACCGCGACGGCACCAAGGGCACCGGCGGCTGCACCTTCTGCAACAACCAGTCCTTCAGCCCCAACGCCCAAGAGCCGCCCGGTGTGACCGAACAGATCGCGGCGGGCCGGGCGGTGCTGGCCCGGCGCACCGGGGCACGCCGCTTCATCGCCTACTTCCAGGCCTACACCAACACCTACGACCGCATCGAGCGCCTGCGCGCGCGCTACGACGAGGCCCTGGCGATCCCGGACGTGGTCGGCCTCTCCGTCGGCACCCGCCCGGACTGCGTGCCCGAGGCGGTCCTGGACCTGCTGGCCGGCTACCGCGCCCAGGGCAAGGAGGTGTGGCTGGAACTGGGGCTGCAGTCGGCCGACGACCGTACCCTGCGGCGCGTCAATCGCGGCCACGGCTTCGCCGAATTCCAGACCGCCACCCGCGCCGCCCATCGGCGGGGGATCAAGGTCTGTGCCCACCTGATCGTGGGCCTGCCGGGTGAGGGCCGGGAGGCCGCCCTGATGACCCTGGAGCGGGTCCTGAATCTGGGCGTGGAGGGGCTCAAGGTCCACCCGCTGCATGTGGTCCGGCACACCCGCCTGGCCCTGGAGTGGGAGCGCGGCGACTATGTCCCGCTGGACATCGATGAGTACGCGGGCATCTGCGCCGACCTGGTCGAACAGACCCCGCCCGCGGTGGTCTTCCACCGCCTGACCGGCACCGCGTCGCGGTCCATCCTGCTGGCACCGCAGTGGTGCGCCTGCAAGTGGGCCGTACTCAACCGCATCGAGGCCGAGCTGCACCGCCGCGATACCCGCCAGGGCGCGCGCTGCGCGGACGCCGACCCGCCGCGTCTGGCGCGCAGCGCCTGACCGACAACCCCTGTTAAGCCCATCCGCTACCGGAGTCCGCCCATGGAACTCGTCTGCCCCGCCGGCAACCTGCCGTCCCTCAAGGCCGCCGTGGACAACGGCGCCGATGCCGTCTACATCGGTTTCAAGGACGACACCAACGCCCGCCACTTCGCCGGTCTCAACTTCAACGACAAACAGCTCGAGGAAGGCCTGCGCTATGCCCGTGACCGCAAGGTGCGGATCTTCATCGCCATCAACACCTTTGCCCAACCCCGCGGCTGGCAGCGTTGGGCGGCGGCGGTGGACCGCGGCGCCGACCTGGGCGTCGATGCCCTGATCCTGGCGGACATGGGGGTGTTGGACTACGCCGCGGAGCGCCACCCGCAGCTCGGCCTGCACCTGTCAGTACAGGGCTCGGCCACCAATCCGGCCGCGATCCGCTTCATGCACCGACACTTCGGCATCCGCCGGGTGGTGGTGCCGCGGGTGCTCTCCATGGCCCAGGTCGCCCATGTGATCGAGGAGAGCCCGGTGCCGGTGGAGATCTTCGGCTTCGGCAGCCTGTGCGTCATGGTGGAGGGGCGCTGCCTGCTGTCCTCCTATGCCACCGGCCAGTCGCCCAACACCTACGGCGCCTGCTCGCCCGCCGCCCATGTCGAGTGGCGCGACACGGCCGACGGTCAGGAGACCCGCTTGGCCGGCGTCCTGATCGAGCGGCGCGACCGCGACGAGCCCGCCGGCTACCCGACCATCTGCAAGGGCCGCTATGAGGTCGAGGGCGACATCCGCTACGCCATCGAGCAGCCGACCAGCCTCAACACGCTCGACCTGCTGCCCCAGATCATGGCCTCCGGGGTCGCCGCCATCAAGCTCGAAGGCCGCCAGCGCAGCACCCGCTATGTATCCGAGGTCACCCGCGTCTGGCGCGAGGCGATCGATTCCTGCGCCCGCAACCCCGCCGGCTTCCGCCCCCAGGCCGATTGGATGGAGGCCCTGGCGCGCGTCTCGGAGGGGACCCAGACCACCATCGGGCCCTATGAGCGGACCTGGCATTAGGTAGCAAGTCAGAAATAGGTTAAACAACGATTACGACAACGGGGCGACGAACATCCCCTAATGGATTCGTTTAGCTCAACTACCGAGAGAACCCATGCCTTCGGACGTCTTGAACCCCACCGGCCAGCGCCCCCGCCTGTCCCTGGGACCTATCCTCTATTACTGGCCGCGCGAGCAGGTCATGGACTTCTATGCACAACTGCTGGAGACCCCGGTGGAGGTCGTCTACCTGGGTGAGACCATCTGCTCCAAACGCCGCCTGCTGCGCCCCGAGGACTGGTGGGATCTGGCCGAGCGCGTCGCCGCCGGCGGCCGGGAGCCCGTCATCTCCACCCTCGCCCTGATCGAGTCCGAGGGGGAATTGAAGGCCCTGGAGCGCCAGTGCGCCGACCGGCGCTTCCTGATCGAGGCCAATGACCTGGCCGCGCTCGACTTCCTGGAAGGCCGGCCGTTCGTCGCCGGCACCTCCATCAACCTCTACAACCAGCGCACGCTCGCCTTCCTGGCCGCCCGCGGGCTCAAGCGCTGGGTGCTGCCGGTCGAGCTCGGCCGCGAGACCGCGATGGACCTCATCCGCACCCGCCCCGCCGGGGTCGAGTGCGAGGTCTTCGCCTTCGGGCGCCTGCCGCTCGCCTACTCCGCGCGCTGCTTCACCGCCTTCAACAACGGCACCGGCAAGGACCAGTGCGAGTTCCGCTGCAGCGAGCACCCGGACGGTCTCCTGATCAGCACCCAGGAACACCAGGCCTTCCTTGCGCTGAACGGCATCCAGACCCAATCCGCCGCCACCCACAACCTGCTCCCGGTCCTGGGCGAACTGGGCGGCCTGGGTATCGACCTGGTGCGCATCAGCCCCCAGTCCGCGCACACCGCCACCGTGGTGCAGACCTTCGCCGCCTGTCTCAACGGCGACCTCGCCCCCGCCGAGGGCCAGGCGACCCTGCGCGGACTGGTCCCCACCGGGCTGGTCGACGGCTACTGGACCGGCGCGGCGGGGATCAGCTCCACCGCGGTCATCTAGCTCCCAAGCACCGCGTGGGTCTCGCCCCCAGGCCCCGCGTGGGTCTCGCCCCCAGGCCCCGCGTGGGAATGCATGGGTCTCGTTCCCACGCTCCGCGTGGGAATGCATCCCCGGACGCTCCGCGTCCCGAGACCGCGATGGGCTGGCGAGCGGGTGACGGGAGCGGGGGCGTCCCGCCCCAGCGGATTGAACCCTCGCACGTCGGGGCGAGACGCCCCGACTCCTCTGGTGACACCCATGTGTTGACCGCAGTGCGGCCCGGGCTGACCGCCGGCGCCCGCCACGAGCGCGGTCAAGATCACGCCAAGGCGCCAGGAAATATAAGAATTCTCTCACAAAGGCACAAAGACACAAAGAAGAAAAAGATTTATCACGCCAAGCTCGCCAAGCTCGCCAAGGAAGACGAGGGGGTCATGGTGCAATCCCCAGCCCCTGCCCAGTGAGGAAAAAACCTTGGCGAGCTTGGCGCCTTGGCGTGAGAAATCCTCTTCCCAAACCCGACGCGAAAAAGGGGGCAAGACCCCGGAGCGATCACGATGACCACGGTTCAGATCAGCTTACCCGATGCCCTGGCGCAAGACGCCGCCCGCGCGGGCCTGCTGGCACCGGAGCGGATCGCGCACATCCTGCGCGAGCAGTTGAGCGCCGCCCGTCTGGAACGGCTCAAACAGGTGCGGGAAACGCTCGCGACGGACCCGCTGCCGCCGATGACCACCGAAGAGATCCAGGCCGAGATCGACGCCTACCGCACCGAGCAGCGCCGTGCGGCCGCGGCGGCGGCCGGAGCCGACCTCATCGTCTCGGGTGATGCCCATTTGCTCGACGAGGGCCGGTTCCGCGGGATCGAGATGGTTGCTGCCGCTGCGGCGGTTGCGCGGATCATGGGCACGAATCAGCAAGAGGCGCCGGACGTCTGACGCGGGCTACAGACAGCCGCGCCCGTGCGGACCTCGTAGGGTCCGCTGTGCGGACCGCAGCACCCACCGACGCCGGCCGCCTTGGCGCGAGCGGCGGTCCGCACAGCGGACCCGACGGACGACCGTACCCGCGCAGAGGCATCTCGTTCCCACGCTCCGGCGTGGGAATGCCGCGCGGGCGCTCCGCGTCCGGGCACGGACCGCGCCGGCACCCTCAGCCTTGGACCCCCGGCCAGTGCCGGAAGGAGGCCGGCCCGCCGGCCGCGGCCAACGCCCGCCGCACGGCCACCGGCAGCCGCCCCAGCACCTTGCGGCACAGGCCCCGGCAATCGCCACCCCGGGCATGGGCCAGCCAGCCGCCCACGCCGGCCGCGACCACTGAGGCGTCGGTCTGCCCCGCGGCCAAGGCGCCCAGGGACAGTTCCAGTCGGCGACGAAAGGCCACGACACGCCGGCGCTTCAGCAGCCGACGCGTCGGGTAGACCACGAACCCCAGGAACGGGATGCCCTCCCCCACCGGTCGCGGATGCGCGCCGGCATGAAAGCGCAGCCGCAGCCGCTCCAGATAGAGCGCCGTCTCGCGCTGCCAGGCCCAGAGGCGCGCGCGGTCATCATCGAACAACAGCAGGTCATCGACATAACGGACATAACCCTGGCAACGCAGGGTCCGCTTGATGAAGTGGTCCAGCCCGTCCAGATAGCAATTGCCCCAGAACTGGCTGGTCAGGTTACCGACCGGCAGACCGCGCGGGCGCAGGGCGGTCAAGCAGATTGTCCCAACCGGCGAGCTTGGCGTACATGAGGCGCTGGACCTGGGCGGTCAAAAAAAGGGTGGTCCACCCCGGGCCCGGCGGCGAAAGCCGGGCCGAGGGGGCGGGCCAAAAGGCTATGTGCCCGGGCCGATGAACCGGCCGCGGCCAGGAGCGGACCCCGCCATTCTCCTCGTCCCGGCAGTCAGTGCCCGCCGGGCCATCCCGGAGTGTCTCAATACGAGCGTGGGGAGAGAGACCGGAGAGTGTGGACCAGACCACCCGAAAACCGCCGTTGTCGTTGCGGTTGTGCGGGTTGTTGCGGTTGCGCACCGCGCCGCGGCAGTTGTGGTTGTCGTTGGAGAACGCGCCGCCGCGCAGCACCCGGGCCAGGTATGGGTCCGTCCCCGCAAGGCGCCCCGCACGAAGGCCGGGCCTACCGTTGCTCTTTGCACCGCGAACGCGGTGTTCGTGATCGGTCGGCGCCCCGCGGCGGCAAGCGCACAGGATGGGTTTCGCTGCGCTCTACCCATCCTACGGGACGCGTCTCGCAGCGGTGTCACGCGCGTGGGCCAGCCTCGGGCGCCGTGACCTTGATCCAGCCCCCGAGCAGGCGCCCGACCTCCGTCATCAACTCCGCCGCGTGCTTGTACTGGCCGCCGGAGAGCCAGCCCCAGCGCACCGCCAGGCGCAAGTAGAGGCGCAGCCGGCCCAGGGCCTCGTCCGCCGCCCCGAGGTGGCTCAGGCGGACCTGACCACGGCCCAGGTTCGCACGTTCCAAGGCCTCGCGCAGGTCGAAGGCCGCGTCCAACAGCCGACGCGTGTAGTCGTGCCGATTGGCGCGCGGAAAGTGGTTGGTCACCGGCAGGAGCCAGAACAGCAGGTCGAAGGTGCGCGTGAAGATGGGCATTTCGCGGGCTTCGGTCATGGCGGGGAGTCTACCCGAATGCCGGCGTGCGGGACAGCGGGCGTTGCATCGAGCGGCGGGCGGGCACCCGGGCGGGGCACCGGACGCGGAGCGTCCGGGATGCGTTCCCACGCGGAGCGTGGGAACGAGGGAGCGCGTGCCGGACACCCGGGCGGGACACCGGACGCTGAGCCTCCGGGGATGCATTCCCACGCGGAGCGTGGAAACGAGCGGTACCTCCATCTCCTGCCTCCTCTGGGGCGGCACCCCGGGCGACTGATCGATGCAGCGCCGGGACGTCCGCACCCGCGCGGACCTCGTAGGGTCCGCTGTGCGGACCGCAGCGCCCACCGACGCCAGCCGCCTTGGCGCGAACGGCGGTCCGCACAGCGGACCCTACGGACGCGCGCGCCCGCGGGGCCCCGTAGAGGCGTCTCGTGCGTCTCGTTCCCACGCTCCGCGTGGGAATGCCGTGCGGGCGCTCCGCGTCCGGTCTTGGCACTGGACGCGGAGCGTCCTGGGATGCATTCCCACGCGGAGCGTGGGAACGAGGGACCTCCGGCCGGCCGCAACGCTGGTTGCGGGGTTGCAGAGGGTCAAAGATTCAGAGGTTCAGAGTCCAGAGGGGACAGAGAACAGAGGAATGGGGACCAGACCACCCGGAAACCGACAAAGTCGTTGCGGTAGTGCGGGGTGAGGCGGAAGCGCACCGCGCCGCGGCAGTTGAGTCGATCGACCGCAAACGCGCCGCCGCGCAGCACCCGGGCCAGGTCATTGCTGGCCTCGCTGTCCTCGCGCCCGTCCTTCGCCTCGTAGGGGTACTTGAAACCGACGCGCATGTAGTCAGGACCCCAGAGGCTGCGCGTCCATTCCCAGACGTTGCCGGTCTGGTCCTCGCAGCCGTAGGGGCCGGCGCCGGCCGGGAAGCAGCCGACCGCGCTGGTGGCCTTGAGGGCGGTGTCCTTGTAGTTGGCCAGGTCGGGGGTCAGGGTGTTGCCGCCGGCATAGATGCGGGCGTCGGTACCGCGGGCGGCCTTTTCCCACTCGGGTTCGGAGGGCAGGCCGGGTTGGAGTTGGCCGGCGGCGACGGCTTGCCAGAAGCGGCGGGCGGCGGGTTGGGGTTCCGGTTCCGATGCGGGCGGCGCGTCGCGGCCGCAGCCCGCTCCCACAGGGGCCGCGGGCGGCCCCAGGGCGGCCAGGCGTGCGGCGGCGAGGGCGCGCAAGCAGTCGCCGTGCCAGGCGCAGTAGGCGCGGGCGTCGTGCCAGGTGACATAGACCACCGGGTGATTGGGGTGACCCTGCCAGGCGTCGGCCTCGGCGGGCCGGTGGCCGCTGGCGGCGACGAAGGCGGCAAACTGGGCGACGGTGACCGGCCAGCGGGCGAGCCAGAGGGCCGGCAGGTCCTGGTCGTGCTGGGGCTCCTCGTCGGACCAGCCGTTCGGGTCCTGCTCGGGGTCGGTGCCCATGCGAAAGGGGCCGGCCGGGACCTCGCGGTAGCCGAGCGTCGGGTCGGCCGGCAGGTGCCAGGTGTCGGGGTCGAAGCGGGGGTCGCCCAGGGCACCCAGGGCTTGGCCGCAGGCCGCGCGCGCCCTGGGCTGCCCGACCAGGGTGGCCAGACAGGCGGCGAAGGAGGCGGCGAGGAAGTCACGCGCGGCGGCCGTCGGGGGCGCCAGGCTGCCTGGGGCCAGGTCGGCGAAGCCGGCAAAGCGCTGCGCGTCCCATAACCCGACCGCGCCCCGGCCGGCGAGGACCCAGGCGTCGGTGTCACGCCCGAGCAGCCAGGCGGCGCGCGCCACCGGGTCCAGGAAGGCGTCCTCCGGCGCAGTCGGCGTCTGGCCCAGGTGCGCCAGTGCCTCGCGTGCGACCCGGGCGCGCTCGGGGCCGAGCGTGATGTAGGTGTGGTGGTAGCCGCTACGCTCCCAGTCCTCGACCGAGCGGCGCAACAGGTCGCGCAGCCGCAGGTCGTCACGGCGCTCCTCGATCCAGCGGGCCAGCAGGTCCCAGTGGGTGAGCAGGGCCTCGTGGGCGACGTCCACCACCGACTCGGCACGCCCGCCGGCCGTCGGCTGGTGGTCCTTGACCAGCAGGCGCTGCCGCACCAGGCGCTCGGCCAGGTCCGCGGCCGGGCCGCCGGTCGGACCCAGGCGCGCCAGGGGGGCGCGGCGGCGGGTCACCGGGGCCTCGGCGCCCTCCACCCGGACCAGCTCGCGGAACAGGGCGGCCAGGGCGGCGTCCGCGCTGCCGGGCTCCCGGCCCGCGGCGAAGTCGGCGAAGACCAGCCCGGCCTGGGTGGCGATGGCCCCGTGCACCTCGCCGCAGGCGACATAGCTTGCGTGGGTGAGCACGGGTCGACCACGATCGCTCTCGTACAGGCGCTCCAGGGCATAGGCCATGAGCGGCAGGGCGCCGGGCTGGTCGCCGGTGTCGGCGACGATCCGCTCGGCGAGCCCCGGCTCCAGGTCCAGCCCGGCGCGCTGCGCCGGCTCCGTGACCATGCGCACGCGGGCCGGCTGCAGCGGCGGGGTGAGCAGGTAATTGCCCTGGTTGTACAAGGCGGCGAGGCGCGGCTGGGCGGTCAGGTCCGGCACGAAGTCGGCGCGCAGGGTGGCCAGCAGGCGCACCCGGGGCCGGGCGGCGGCCACGGCCAGTTGCTCGATGAAGCGCTCGCGCACGGCCGGGTCGGGGAGCCGGAAGACCTCCTCCAGTTGATCGACGAAGAGCAGCAGCTCGGCCCAGGCCGGCGCCCCGGCCAGCGCCTGGTCCAGGGTCCGGGCCAGGCCCGCGGGGGTCGCGAGCAGGGGCGCCAGGCGGCCGGCCTCCCAGCGGCAGCGCTCGAACCCATGGGCCAGGGCGCCGGCCAGGGCGAGCAGGGGGTCGTCGCCCAGTTCCATCGGGGTGAAGCGGACCCAGGGCCAGTCCTTGGCGCCGGGCAGCGCATTGCCGGCCAGCCGCGGCAGCAGCCCGGCCCAGACGAGCGAGGACTTGCCGGAGCCCGAGGCCCCGACCACCGTGAGACAGCGGCGGGCGGGCTCGGCCAGGAGCCGGATCAGGTCATCGGTCTGGGCGCCGCGCCCGCAGAAGATCGGCGCGTCGGCCGCGCGCAGGGCGTGCAGACCGGGATAGGGGGCGCGGTCCCAGGCGGGCGCGCCCGGGGCCGGCGGCGCGGCACCGCTCCCCACGGGGGCCGGGGGCGGGAGCCGGCGGGCCGCGAGCGCCGCCAGGTCCGCTTGCAGGCGCTCCGCCAGGTCGGTGGGCGAGTCGTAGTCGGTCCAGGCGCGCCGCGCGCTGCCGTCGGGGTTCGTGAAGTCGGCGAAGAACGACTTCACCGCGTCCCATTGCGCCCGGATCTCCTCATAGTCCGGGTCATCGAAGGCGGGCGCCGGTACCCCGCGCTTGCGGTAGACCAGCAGGTCGGGGGTGCCGCGGGCCTCGGCGGCGGCCAGGGCGTCCAGGTACTCCCACTCGGTGCCGGAGCGGTAGGGCCGGCCGTCGGGCCTGGTCTGCCAGTGCGGATCGAGCGGCCGACCCAGGCGCCAGCCGAGGATGACGACGACAACCTGGCACTCACTCGGGCGCGGGCGGCCGGCGGCCAGGGCCTCCTGGGGGTTCATGGTGGCGAGCAGGGGGGCGCCGGCGCCGGGCTTGTCCCAGGCGATGAGGTCGACGCGCAAGCGACCGCGCAGCTCGGGCAGGCGCGGCAGTTGCTCGATCAACTCGGCGGCCAGGCGGCGCTCATCGGCGACGTCGCCGGGGGAGGCGAGGAAGACGCGCAGGCACGGCAGATCGGGTGGGGCATCGGCGTCCTGATCCGTCTGCGACACCGGCGTATCCCCGGCCCCGGAGCGCCGCCCGCGGATGCCCCACAGCAATAGGTCGAAGCCCGCGCCTGCGAGCCCGTCGCGCAGGTCGGCCCAGGTGCGGTTGGCGAGGAACAGCGGCAGTTCGGGCTGCTGCGGCGCACCGGGCAGCAGGACCGGGATCACCGGCCGCCCCTCGCGCACGGCGCGGCGCAGCAGGGCCTGCATCTCCTCGTCCTCCCAGGGACCCAGACCGTCGGCGCCGATCAGGACCGCCCCGGTGGCCGAGCGCTCGATGCCCTCGGCGAGCAAGGGCTGCCAGTTGCGCCCCGGGACCAGTTGCTCCTCGTCGAGCCAGACGCGCACCCCGGCCGCGGTCAGGCGCGCGGCCAGGGCCCGCACGGCGGGCTTGTCCTTGCTGTTGTGGGAGAGGAAGCAGTCGAAGTCCATGGCGGTGGGTCCGGCGGCGGGGAATCCTGACCTGTGGTCAGTGATTTGTACAGCATCGGGGCGCGCGGGTAAAGCCGCGGGTGCGCCTGGCCGCGGGGGGGAGCCAGAGGGCGGCGCCAAAGCGCTCGGACTCGCTCTCGCTCCCACGCTCCCGCGTGGGAGTGTCGGGCGGGCGCTCCCGCGTCCGGTCGGCCCGCTGGACGCAGGAGCGCCCGCACTTGCTCCCACGCGGGAGCATGGGAGCCAGAAGAACTCCCGGCCCCCGCGGGCTCAGCGGCTCGGGCGACTCGGCCGGTGCTGCTTGGCGCCCAGCAGCCGGTCGAGCCCGCGGATCAGGGGGGCGACCTGGGGCGGTGGCTCGAAGGCGTCGAGAAAGTTCTTGAGGTAGCGCGGTAGGGCGGATGCCCGCAGGGCGATCCGCCTTTACGCGGCCACCAAAGCGGCGGAACCGCCGGCGGCGTTCCGCCCTACTACGCGGGCTCGTAGGGGTCCGCAGCTGCGTCTCGTGGTTGAGCTTGCGCACCAAGGGCAGGATCTCGCTCGGCACCCCCTTCAGTCAGGGCGACCGTCTGGCCGGACTCCAGGCGCCCACCCGCGTCTCTGGTCAAGGCCCCGACCAAGCCTTCGGCATCGTGCTCCAGCCGCGCGAGCACGAAGGCATCCGCCGTGCGGTGCCGATCAAGCCACGTCGATTGCGGATGGCTCCGCGCGACTGCTCGAGTGGGTGCAGTCTGAGCACGCAAGCTGAACTGCCGCTGAAAACCAGCCGTGTCTTTCATCATCCGGGGAAGTACCTGAGCCGGCGACCCGGCGGGAGGGGTCGAAGCGGAACTTTACTGCGCTTGGTCTCGCAGCACACCGCCAACCTGCGGGCGGTGCAGAACCCGCTCGCGCGCAGCCGCGGGCGCTCCCCGGGCGCCAACGAGCTTCACGCGCCCGCTCGATGGCGATACCGCGCCTGCCGGTGTCGGCGAGCCGTCTCAGGCGACGACTGGCGCCGGAGCGACGCCCGGTGCGGCTGATCGCTAGCGCTCGCGCATCCGCTCTCACGGGGCGCCCCGGCACCCCCGCGGAACGGCCCGCCGCAACCGCTGATCCGCTTGCCAGGCGTCCCGCGCATGGCTTAAGGTCGCGGCTGTAGCGAGTCGCGGGCGCTTGGAATGTCCCAGGACCGGCAAGGACGCGAACCGACGAAGGGCACGACCGGGCCGACCGGCGGGTTGTCGCGGGAAAGAACTTTTCCTGCGCCGCAATGTCTATCGGAGTTCGGTTGCGCTCGGAAGCGTCCGACGCG
>Ga0247838_1000465_pt1 | contig 63532 bp, 60 predicted proteins | sample LaCruzMarch2015__5_FD_189097 | JGI IMG/M metagenome (GOLD analysis project Ga0247838, IMG submission 189097) | Freshwater microbial communities from meromictic Lake La Cruz, Castile-La Mancha, Spain - LaCruzMarch2015_15m | ecosystem: Environmental > Aquatic > Freshwater > Lake | place: Spain...
GGGTCGGTAGTCAAATCTTGACAAAAAGCGAAAGCCCTCGCTTCAAACTCTCGCCTTCCTGAGAAACTTAAAAAGGTCCGGGGGAAGCTTTTTTTCAAGGTCGCTCCACGATATCCTGCGCAGGGCTTGGCTGACATTGGCCGGGCTCCCCATTGCCAGTCGCCGGGCAATCCAGCCTTGGGAAACGGTCGTCTTTTCCCAGGCCAATTTCGCCAGCGCGACTTTCCTAGCGTCGTTTCCCATCAAAGCCTGAAGCTGAGCGGTATCGAGGCCAGCAATCCTCAGGCCCTCGTCGACCCATAGTTCCGCTTGCTTCTCTCCATGCGCCAAGGTCTGGACGCTTCGCCGGTACGAGCGCGCGCGACTCTTCCCCAAAAGCTTTCCTGAAATTTTCAACATCTGCTCCCCGAACTCCTGACTTCCCCAATACCAACCCCGCCGCAGGTGGCTCATGCGTGCATCCACTTCCGCCGGAAGAGGCACCAGACCGCAGCCATCGCCCTCCTCAAGGATTCTGCGATCCAACCGCTCCACCATTTCGCGACGCCCGGACGTGCAGTCTTTCAATCCCATCACTGACAGTCCTGCAGACGCAGAAAACCATTTTGCCCGCTTTTCTGGGGGAAGTGCGTATCCGCCCGCCAGGCTGCTCCACCGATAATCCAGAATACTCTCCCCTTTTTTTGCAGTTACCCAGTGTGCGCGGGCAGGATTCAAATGGATGTAATCCAGAAGGGTCTCGAAATAATACGGCTGCTCACCCTCGACCAAGATCGCTTTATAGCGATCACCAAAAAGGTGGCCCCACTTCTCGTGCCGGATGTTGAACCGCCTTGCCACAGTGACCTGCAACCATTTCATGCCCGCCACAAGATTCGCTTCCGGGGTTTCGAGAAACAAATGGTAGTGGTTGCCCATGAGCACCCACGCGTGAACCAACCACCCCGTCTGCTCGCACGCCTCTGCCAGAGCTTGAAGAAAAAATCGACGGTCGTCATCATCAAAGAAGATCGCCTCCCGGCGGTTTCCGCGCGCCATGACGTGGTAATAGGCCCCGGCATACTCGATTCGAATGCTTCGTGCCATTGGTGAGGCTTATGCAATGTGAGGGCAACTTGTCAAGATTTGACTACCGACCCCTAGTTGGCATTCCGGCAATCGTGACATTGCGCAAAGTTTTTTTTCTGGCATGAGTTGTGGAGATGTTGAGATGGCTTGGACGGGAGACGCTGCGGGTGGTATCGGGACTTGGCGATTATGCGCTATTTTCCTGGGCGTCGTTTCGTTGTGCGGTGGGGTCGAGGCGGCTGGGGCGCCGGGTGGCGCGGGCGGTTTACGAGCAGGGGGCGCTCTGCCTGCCGGTGATCTTGATCGTCGGGATGTTCACCGGCTTGGTTCTGGGTCTCCAAGGGTACTACGTGCTGAACCGCTTTGGTTCGGAAAGCCTGCTGGGGGCGCTGGTTTCTTTGAGCCTGGTCCGGGAGATGGCTCCGGTGCTGGCCGCTCTGATGCTCGTCGGGCAGGCGGGGTCCGCCCTGGCGGCGGAGCTGGGGATCCAGCGGAACTCCGAGCAGATCGTGGCACTCGAGACGATGGGGGTGAGCAGCCATGGCTACCTGATCGCGCCGCGCCTGATCGCCTCGCTGATCGTCTTTCCTCTGCAGACGGCGCTTTTTGTCGCGGTCGGGCTTTGGGGGGGCAGCTTGTCCGGGTCCCTCCTTCTGGGCGTCGAGTCGGGCGTCTACTGGTCGGCGGTCGAGCGGGCGGTGGGATCGCGCGACGTGCGGGAATGCTTTTTAAAGGCCGCCACGTTCGGGATTTTGACGATCAGCCTCTGTGCGTTCCACGGGTTCAACGCGCACCGATGCCGGTCGGCGACCGGGGCGCGGGCGGTGAGTGCCTCGACGACCCAGGCGGTCGTGCAGTCGAGTATCGTTGTCCTGGCGGCCGACTACATCATCACCTCGTTTCTTGTCTGACCATGAAGCCCGTGCCACCAGACGTCATTCTCCGGGTTGAGTCCCTTCACAAGCGGTTCGGCGAGCATGTGGTTCTGGCCGGGGTCGGGCTCGATGTGCGGCGGGGCAGCGTATTTACCGTGCTCGGGCCGAGCGGGGCGGGGAAATCGGTTTTTCTGAAATGTCTTGCCGATGTCGAGCAACCGGATGCCGGGGAGATCCGATTTGACGGGCGACTGCTCGGTGCGGGAGATCCGGGCGCGCGGGCGGATTTTCGCCGCCGGTGCAGTTTCCTCTTTCAAAGCAACGCGCTCTTCGATTCATTAACGGCGTTGGAAAACGTGGCGCTTCCGCTCGAGCAGACGACCGGACTGCCGGACGCAGAGATCCGAGCGCGCAGCCACGAAGCGCTGAGACAACTTGAAATGCAAAATTACGGTGATCGATACCCTGCCCAGCTCTCCGGGGGGATGCAGAAGCGGCTGGCCTTGGCGCGAGCGATCGTCACGCGCCCGGAGCTCGTGTTTTTTGACGAGCCGACCGCCGGGCTCGACCCGCTCCGCCGCAACGCGGTTTTTACGATGATCGCGAAATACCAGCGGCAGTTCAGGTTTACCGCGCTGATCGTGACCCACGATGTTCCCGAGGCCCTGGTCGCGAGCGACCGGGTGGCGCTCCTTGAGGGGGGGCGGGTCTGCTTTGAGGGGACCCCTGCCGAATTTTCTGCATCGCCGCAGCCGGTCGTGAGCGCGTTTCGCGACAGTGCCGAGGCACTTGGCACCGCCCTTGCTGCCATCCGCCGCGGGGAGAAGATCCACTCCGACGACGCATGAAAAAACCCAAGCTCGAGCTCTTTGTTGGAATTTTTGTCCTGATCGGGATTGCTGCGGTCGCGTACCTCTCGATGAAGCTGGGGTCGGGCTCGATGATCGGGGGCGACACGTATCTGGTGGAGGCGCGGTTTGCGAATGCGGGCGGCCTCAACGCCGGGAGCAGCGTGCTGGTCTCCGGCGTCACCGTCGGCCGGGTTGAAGGGGTGTGGATGGATCCGGCGGACTACTGCGCGATCGCGACGCTCCGCCTCCCGGCCTCGCTGCGGATCCCGTCCGACTCGATGGCCTCGATCAAGACGACCGGCCTGATTGGGGACAAGTATGTCGCCCTCGCCCCCGGCGCCGATGAAACCTCCCTCGCCCCCGGGGCCAGGATCACGATGACAGAATCCTCCGTTGACCTGGAGTCCCTGATCGGAAAGATGGCCTTCGGCAGTGTCAACAAGGACTCAGAAAGCCAACCCGCACCATGATCCTCCGCACGTTTCTCCTCATCCCGCTGATGTTCCTTTGCGGAACGGCCTTTGCCTCGACGGCGGAGGCGGAAAAGCGGCTTCAGAGCGCCGTGACCGATGTCCTGGCGATCGCCACGACGGCCCCCGACCGCGCCGCCCTGCAGACCAGCCTCAGGCCGGTTTTAAAAAAACATTTGAGTTTTGAGGCGATGACCCGCCGTGCGGTGGGCCCGGGCTGGCGTCAGTTCACGCCGCCGCAGCAGGAGGAGGCGGTCCGGCTCTTTACGACGCTGATCATCCGCACCTACAGCGACAAGTTCACACCCGGCGAACATCCGGAGATCTTGTTCAAGGCGGCGACCTCCCCGGCCCCCGGTCGCGTCGAGGTTCCCACGACAATCCTCTATCAGGGCGGCCGGTACAGCGTCACCTACCGACTGGAGGAGGCGGAGTCCTGGCGGATCACCGACGTCGTGATCGAGGGGGTAAGCTTGGTCGCCAACTACCGGACCCAGTTTGATGCGGAATTTAAAAAAGGTGGAGCTGGTGCGGTCGTTGGCGCTCTGTCGCAATCTGTTGAAAATCCCAAATGAAATCGAATCTCCTCGTTCTTGCGGCCGCCGTCCTGATCTTCACCAGCTGTTCTTCCAACCCTAAGAAGCCAGCGCAACCGGCAGCGGCCTCCGTGGGAGACAAGTCCGACGGCAAGTCAGTCCGGGCCGCTAGCGACCTTGACGAGTACCAGGTCGAGACGATTGCGGATCCGCTGGAGCCTCTGAACCGCGTCACGTTTTCGCTCAACCACGGGCTTTACACGTACCTTTTCCGTCCGATTTCAAAGGGATACGAGTGGGTAATCCCGAAGCTGCTCCGTCAGGGGATCCACAATGCCTTCGAAAACGTGAAGTATCCGGTTCGGGTGGTGAACGACACGCTGCAGGGGAATTTCGAGCGCGCGGGGCTGGAGACCGGCAAGTTCGTGGTGAATACCGTCGTCGGTGTTGGCGGCCTGGGCCGTCCATCCGACCACATCCCGGCCTTGGCCGATGTGCCGGCCGGCGAGACCGGGCAGACGTTCGCGAAGTGGGGGGTCGGCCACGGGGCCTACCTCGTCCTCCCCGTGCTCGGACCTTGCAGCCTGCGCGACACCGTGGGGCTGGCCGGCGACTACGCCCTCAACCCGGTGAGCTGGGTGACGATCTGGTATGGCGGGTACGCCTGGACGCTGGCGATCCCGTCGACCAATACCGTCCGCGCCATGCCGAACCAGATGAAGATGTACGAAGCCGCCACCAAAGACGCCCTCGACCGCTACCTGGCCGCCCGCAGCTCGTACGTGCAGTACCGCAAGGAAGCGGCGCTCAAATAAGAGGCGTTTGCGCATGCCTGAAAGTTGCAGAAACGGGCGCCTCCCTGAGGGTTCTTGTTTGGAGTTCCGCCTTCAGGCGGTGCTTTTTGGCAGCCGCCTCACCCGCCAGCCGCCTGAAGGCGGAACTCCGAACCCGGGAAGCCCTCCGCCTGACAGACGTGCAATTTTCGGAGATGCGGGCAGAGGGGCGGTTAATTTTCTGTGATATCAGGCCCTGCTGTGATTGATTGGCGGGTCGTATGACCGACCTTGAGCGAATCCGCCACTCCTGTGCCCACGTCCTGGCCACGGCGATCCTAAAAATTTGGCCTGAAGCCCAGTTTGCGGCCGGACCGCCGGTGGAGAACGGGTTTTATTACGACGTCGAGCTGGCGCACCGGATTTCGCCCGAGGATTTCGGGCGGATCGAGGACGAGATGAAGCGCGAGGTGAAGGCGAACAACGTTTTCGAGCGGGTCGAGGTTTCGCGCGGCGAGGCGGTTGCGATGGCCGAGCGCGGCGAGCTAGCGGCGCTGGGCGCGCGAGGGGAGGCGTCGAAGTTCAAGCTCGACATCGTAAGGAACATTCCCGACGGCGAGGTGATTACGCTCTATCGGAACGGCGCGTTTACCGACCTCTGCGCAGGGCCGCATGTGATGCGGACCGGAAACATCGGGGCATTCAAGCTGACCCATGTGGCGAGCGCGTATTACAAGGGGGATGAGAACAACCCCCAGCTCCAGCGGATCTACGGGACGGCGTTTAAGAACAAGACCGAGATGGAGGCGTACTTCACAATGCTCGAGGAGGCGAAGAAGCGCGACCACCGGAAGCTGGGCGCCGAGATGGGGCTCTTCACGATCGACTCCGAGTACACCGGTCCCGGCATGCCGCTCTGGCTGCCGAAGGGGACCGTGCTGGTCGAGGAGCTAGAGAAGCTGGCCAAGGAGACCGAATTTGCGGCCGGGTACTCGCGGGTGCGGACCCCGCACCTGGCCCGCGAGAAGATGTACCTGACCTCCGGGCACCTCCCGTATTACGAGGACTCGATGTTCCCGCCGATGGAGGTCAAGGAGGACGGTCTCTCCTGCGAAAAATACTACCTGAAAGCGATGAACTGCCCGCACCACCACCGGATCTTTGCGGCCGAGCCGCGCAGCTACCGCGAGCTCCCGCTGCGGCTGGCCGAATACGGGACGTGCTACCGGTACGAGCAGAGCGGCGAACTCTTCGGCCTCATGCGCGTGCGCTCGCTCAACATGAACGACGCGCACATCTACTGCTCGGAGGACCAGTTCGCCGAGGAGTTCCGCGCGGTCAACGAGATGTATTTGAAGTATTTCGGGATCTTCGGGCTCGGTAAATACCAGATGCGGTTCAGCACGCACGACCCGGCGAAGCTCGGCAAAAAGTACGTCGACGAGCCGGAGCTCTGGCTGAAGACCGAGGCGATGGTGCGCGAGGTCCTGCAATCCAGCGGGATCAACTTCATCGAGGTCGCCGACGAGGCGGCCTTCTACGGGCCGAAGATCGACGTCCAGGTCTGGAGCGCGATCGGGAGGGAGTTCACGATCGCCACGAACCAGGTCGATTTTGCGGTGCCCTCAAAATTCGGCCTCCTGTACCGGGACAAGGACAACGTCGAGAAGACGCCGCTTTGCATCCACCGGGCGCCGCTCGGCACGCACGAGCGGTTCATCGGGTTTTTGATCGAGCACTTCGCCGGCAACTTCCCGCTCTGGCTGGCCCCCGAGCAGGTCCGCCTGATCACGATCGGCGACGAACCGGACGTCCTGGATTTTGCGCGCGCCCTCAGCGCCGAGCTCCGCTCGCACGAGGTCCGCTCGACGGTGGACGGGTCGAACGACAAGATGCAGGGAAAGATCCAGAAGGCCGAGCAGCAGAAGGTTCACACGATGCTGGTCGTCGGCCGTCGCGACATCGAGGCCGGGGTCGTGAGCGTGCGCGTCCATGGGAAAGGCAACCTCGGTGCCAAACCCCGCGCCGACGCGGTTGCGGAGATCCTGGCTGCGATTCGCGGGCGCCGGAGGGAGTGAAGTGGAGCGCATGGGCAGGATGCCCATGCCACGCAGAGCCGGAGCCTCGGAACCTTACGTCCCCGTAGCAGGAGCATCTTGCCCCTGCCTCGACAAAACCCCACATGGGCAGGATGCCCATGCCACGCAGAACCGGAGCCTCGAAACCTTGCTTCCCCGTAGCAGGGGCATCTTGCCCCTGCCTCGACGAACCCCACATGGGCAGGATGCCGATGCCACTTTGGATCAAGGGGAGAGGCGGGAGGTTGTCCAGACGCCGGCGGATTTGCGATAGAAGATCCTGTCGTGGAGACGGTCGTGTCCGCCCTGCCAGAATTCGATTGCATCCGGGATGACCCGGAATCCCCCCCACCCTTCCGGCTTCGGGACCTCGCCATTTGCGAACCGGGCTTTGAGTTCCTCAAACTTGGCGAGGAGGATCTGCCGCGAGGAGATGACCTCGCTCTGGTCGGAGACCCAGGCGCCGAGGCGGCTTCCGAACGGTCGGCTCATGAAGTACGCGAGCGATTCGGCGACCGAGATCTTCTCTACGGGGCCGGAGATTTCCACCTGGCGGGCCAGGGGCACCCAAGGGAAGAGCAGCGAGGCGTGGGGGTTTTCCGCCATCTGCCGGGCCTTCCGGCTGCCGTAGTTGGTGAAGAAGACAAAACCGCGCTCATCGTAGGCTTTGAGGAGAACCGTGCGGCAGGAAACCCGGCCTGAGGCATCAGCCGTCCCGAGCGTCATCGCGTTCGGTTCCGCAATCCCGGACCTCCGTGCCTCGTCAAACCACTGCCGGAACTGGCTCACCGGGTCAGGATCGAGATCCGCCTCGAGCAGCGGAGGGCGGTCGTAATCTTGCCTAAGGTCGTGGAGGGTCTCGGGCTTTTCGGCTGACCCGAATGTCGCTAACATATAATGGTGTTTTGGGATGCTGCCCCTACAGGGCAGGGACGCAATTTCTCCAAGACCCAAGGCGGCGCAGGCACTTGCCCTGGGCTATGGGATGAAGCCCCCTTCGGGCTTAAGTTAGCGCCATCCTCGGCTGACACCTTATTTCCCGAACGAGCGCTGCTCGAACGCGGGAGGTGGAAGGGTCTCCGGCAACCCCAGCGGCTCGACAATTTCCTCCTCGTCGTCGTTCTGGCGCACCGGCTGCCCTTCGGCATCCATCAGGCGGGCGGTTACGAAGATGATGAGGTTGCGCTTGATCTTCTGGTCCACGTCGGAGCGGAAGAGGCGTCCGGCCAGCGGGATGTCCCCAAGAATCGGCACCTTGTCCTGCGTCTTCTGCACGTCCTCGCGGATCAGGCCGCCCAGAGCAACCGTCTGGCCGTCCCAGATGCTCACGCTCGTTGTCACTTTGCGCGTCGAGAAAATCGGCTGGTTGATGACGTTTTCTGTTAATGTCGTTTGGATGATGAAAGGGACAGTAAATGGATCAAACTGGGCGCCAAGAATTGGCGAACCGTAGTTGATAAAACCCTCAAACTCAACAACCTCGGGGGACAGATTCAAATCAATTGTGTAGTTATCGGGCCCGACGACGGGCTCAACCTCTAGAGTAACACCGAGATCTCGCGTTTCGAACGCTGTCGGCGTCGTCGGAGTAACTATGCTGCCAGAAATGATGGAGCCATCTGGAACATCAACGGCCGTTGTTGAGCCCGTGCCGGTCGTTTGCGGTGTCTCCGGGGGGTTAAACTCTGTGGGGTAGGGAAAATTCCTCACAACCTTGATCACCGCCTTGTTGCCGCTCTTTGTCGTAACCTTGGGAGCCGACATCAGGTCAACCCCTTTTTTTTGATTTAAGGCGCGGATGACGACCTGAAACTGAGGATTCGAAAAAATTCCAGAGAGGCCAAAGATCCCGGGAGCCGCGGCAAATGAACCAGGCTGAATGCCCGCTAAAAGCGCATCGATTGAATTGGCGGTAACAGCTGCGTCTGGGGAGGTTCCCACTCCGGAGCGAATACCACCCGTGACGGGATTCTGACCAATATCGCCGAAGGGATAGGTCGTTGCGTTTACTCCCTGGCCGTAGCCCTCCGTGCCGCCTGCCCCGTAGACACCACCACCGATGGCAAGCGGGCCGAGCAGCCAGTTAAACCCGAGCTCCTTCAGGTTGTTTTGGGTGATCTCAAGAAATTTTGATTCGATTTCGACCTGGGTCGGCTGGACGCCCATGGCCGCATCGACCAGCGTGTCGATCAGATCCAGAGCGCTCTGGGTGTTGCGAACGAACAGCTTGCTGCCGGCCGGAACGTACTGGGCGAATGCCCCGGCGGGGAACGGAACTCCCTGGTCCTTAAGAAATTGCAGGGCGTCCGAACGTCCGGTCAGCCGCGCGTCGTTCAAATTCGGCCCGGACCCTGCCACCGGAGTCGCAGCATCGGGCGCCCCGGCATTAGCCGGAATGAATCCCGGCGGCACACGGTATTCTTTCGTGAGCAACTCGTCCGTATTTTCCGTGATCGGCACGATCGAAACCGCAAATGGCTCAACCTTGTACTTGAGCCCGGCCAGCTCGGTCAGGTAGCGGAGCGCCTCGATGAGCGGAACGTTATTGAGCGAGAGGTTGATCTTGGTATCCGCGTTTGCCACCGGTGTTGCCGGCGCGGCATCCGGGGACGGCACGGCTGTCGGGTCCGTCGCAACTGGCGCCGGGGTCACCGGAAGTTTGAGCACGATGTTCACGCCCTTTTTAAGCTTCGGATCGTCCGTCGTGGTATCTAGGTCGCGGCTGCGCTGCTTGAGAAATTCGACCGCTTCGCGGACGGTCGTGTCTCTCAGGTCGATTTTCGGGATGATGATCCGGTTGAGTTTTGCCGAGATCGCCTCGGTCCCCGCGCCCGAGATATTCCGGGTTTGGCCACTCGAGCCCGTATCGCGGTTTTTAAATTTCCTGAGCGGACGCTCCCAGGCCCTATCCACGAGCCAGAGCATCCGGCTGCGGGTTTCGTTGTAGGCGCTCGTGCCGTATTTCGTCTTCTGCTGGTTGACCTTTTCCATGCCCATGCGGGCCGCATTGTTGTAAGGATCGATACCGAGGACCTGCTCGTACCGCTTGATCGCAAGGTCAAACCGGCCCGTGGCGTAATAGCCGTCCGCCTCGACGAGTAGTTTGACCACCTCATCGCGCTGGGCGGCAAACTGCGGGGTCACGGTTTTGTTGTAGTAATCCGACTGCTCGAGGTTGGAAAGAAATTGGACAGCTGGCTTGTAGCCGGGGTTAAACTGAGGGAGGAGGATCGTTTTCGCCACCTGCTCGGCATCCGCATAGCGACCGTTCTGGACCAGGAAGTTGGCGTAGGCAATTCCGGCGCTGCTGAATTTTGCGAGAGCGGGCGCGCGCTGCGCCTCGGTTGCGGATCCGGCCGGCATGCGATCCAGCGCGTCCAGGTAGTTCACGTAGGCCTCCTCAAACTGGCCATCCTTGAGGTTTTTGTCGCCCTTCGCCATCAGTTGCTGCGCGACAACGATATCTTCCTGACGGCGGACGATCTCGCGGTTTGCCAGCGAGGCGACGTCTTGGGCCTGGAGCGGGAGAAGGCAGAGAAATAGGAGGGAAGAGGGGTGAAGGATGAAGGTGCGCAGGCTGCGGGGCAGGCGGGCGGCCAGGTTCACAGAATCAGAAAATCTTTGTTTCATGGAAAGGAACGGTCCGGATTATTGGGGAAGAGGAATGGTGCTGGGGTCCCCGGGAATCGCCTCGGCGGCAATACCCGCAGCATCAGGGATGGCGACGACCTGCCCTTCCTCGTCGGCCCGGATCAGCGGCTGACCGGCCGGATCAAGAAGGCTGGCGGTCACGAACATGATCAGGTTGCGCTTCACATGCTGGTCGGCGCTCGTGCGGAAGAGGCGCCCGGCCAGCGGGATGTCACCCAAAATCGGGACCTTGTCCTCAACCTTCTGGACGTCCTCGCGCATCAGCCCGCCCATCACAACCGTCTGGCCGTCGTACACCGAAACCTGAGTGGTTACCTCGCGCGTGGAGAAAACCGGCTGGTTGATGACGTTGTCTGTAACGACAATGTTTCGGCTGATGGCCGGAAAACCCGCTACCGTAACGACCGTGCGAATAGGACTCCCGTAGTTGATAAATCCGTCAAACTCAATGACGCGAGGAGCCAGGACAAGGTCGATCGTATACCCATCCGGACCGACCGTCGGCTCGACCTCCAGGGTGATTCCGGTAGGCTTCATCTGAAAGGCCGTTGGGGTTGTTGGGGTGGCTGGCGTATAGATTTGCCCAGCAGTGCCTGAGGCTTGGGGAAGGTCGTACTCGGATGGGTACAGGAACTCACGGACGATCTCGATCGTTGCGCGCTGGCCGCTTTTTGTAGTGACTTTGGGAGCAGAGACCAGATCAACCCCCTTAGACTGGTTGAGCGCGCGGAGAACGACCTGAAACTGGGGGTTCGTAAATACCCCTGCAAGCGCCAAGACGGCTGGAGCCGGGCCAAGCGGGGTTGGGCCAAAGAGGAGGCCGTCGAGCGCATTGACGCTGATCGCACTGGTGCCGGACCGGTTGCCAGAAGTGATCGGGCCGGAACTGGTTCCGCTCGATCCGACCGGCGTTCCACTTGCATTCTGGATTGGCCACCCGGAGGCCGGGATGGTCGCGCCGGCCGGGGTGGTTCCGCCGCCGCCATAGACGCCGGTCCCGAACGGCATCGCAAACTGGCCGAGGAGCCAGTCAAACCCGAGCTCCTGCAAGTTGTTCTGGGTGACCTCGAGGAACTTCGACTCAATCTCGACCTGCGAGGGAGGAGTCGTCATGGAGTTTTCCACCAGCGTATCGACGAGGTCGAGGTTCGACTGTGTGTTTTTGACGATCAGGCGGGATGTGGACGCGATATAGTTGGCGCTGGCACCATCCGGGAACGTAACCCCCTGGGCCTCGAGGAACTCACGCGCTCCGGAGCGGGCCGCGACCGACGACTGAGAACCGGCGGCAACGCCGGCGACCGGTGCCGCTGCGGCAGCCGTGGCTGGCAGCGAGGAGATAAAGCTGGGCGGAACCTTGTATTCCTTGGTGATGAGGACGTCGGTTGGCTCCGACTGGGGCACCACGACGACAGAGTAGGGCTCAACCTTCAGCTTGAGGTTCGAGGCGCGGGCGACGTAGTCGATCGCCACGCGGAGCGGCACGTCCGAGAGAGAGAGCGAAAAGGGAAGGATCGTGCTCTCCTGCTCCGGAGTAAGCTTCAGGACGATGTTGATCCCCTTGCGCGCGGGATCCTGCTCGTCGCGGTCTGCGGTGGCGGCGCGGCGCTTGAGCTCGTCGAGCGCCTCACGGACGGTGGTCTCGTTGAAGTTGATCGAGGGGAGGATGATGTCGTCGAGCTTGCGGTTGATCGAGGCAGTGCCGCGGGTGTCGATCGACGGCTGCTCGATGATCTGGGAGGCGACGCCATCGAACCGGCGGACCGGAAGCTCCCACGCCTTGTTGACCTGTCGGAGCATGTCCCCGCGGGCTTCGCTATACGAGGTGCTTGCAAACTTCTGGCGGGCGACGTTGACCTGCTCCATCCCGCGGCGGGCGGCGATGTTGTATTTGTCCACGTTGAGGACCTGCTCATACCGTTTGAAGGCGAGGTCGTAGCGGCCCGAGGCGTAGAACCCCTGCCCTTCCTGCAGGAGCTGCTTGACCTCCTCCACATTGGCGACAAACGTGGGGGTCATGGTCTGGCTGGAAAAGCTGGTGGGGTCCTTGAGCTCCGAGCTCAGCGCGAGCGCCGGCTTGTAGGTCGGGTTGTAGCGGTCCTCGAGGACCACGGCGACCGTGGTCTTGGCGTCCTCAAAGCGGCCCTCGGAGACACGCTGGCGGGCCAACTGAACGGCGGATTGCGAGAACCCATCCATCGCCTGCTGGCGCAAGGCGGCGGATGCAGAGCCACTGGCTGGCAGCATATCGACAGCGCTTTTATAGTAGGCGAATGCGCTTTCAAAATCCTGCGACTGGAGCGCGGCCTGGCCCTTGGTCACAATGGTCTGCGCATACTCGGCCGTCTGCTCCGAGCGGCGCACCTGGCCCTCTGCGGTCCCCTGGACGCCGGGGTATTGGGCAAAAGATGGGGCCGAGAAAAAAGCGAGGAAAAGAACAGCTAGCGGCAGGCAACATTGTTGCACGGGCAATTTGGCCATGGCGGCGGAGTAGGGAAACAATTTCATGGTGGGTTCTGGCAGCATGGAAAAACCGGGCCGTTGGTCAGTCGGCCCTCCCGATTCGGAACTTCTGTCCCGTCTCAAGGTCCTGTATTTGGGCTTCTTGCGCGGAAATGTCAATAAGTTTGTATTTCCGCGACGTCTCGGGAGCGAGTTGAAATTCGTCGTCTTTTTTGACCCGCAACGTCGAGTTGTCGTACAGGTAGAGAAACTCGCCATACGAGGTCGGATCATCCGACTCCTTGTTAATAACCAGCAGGATCTTCTGGCCGTTTTCGGTATTTTCGATCGTGAGGACCGAGGCATCGACCTCCATGTCGTTCCGGTTTTCAGATTTTTTCTCGTAGCCGAGGACCTTGTATTTGGTCCCGGCGATCATGTCTCCAAGTTTGAGGAACTGGGTGCGCGCCTTGGCGTCGCGCGCGTTGAGGATGAACGTCTCCCCGTCGCCGGAGTCGCCGCTGAACTTGAGCCGGAACGGGACCGGGTCAAATTTCGTGAGGCGGAGCTTGAGGTAGTACGGTGGGACCGACTTGTCGCTGGTCGGGTCGGTCTGGGCGAGGAACTCGTCGAGGTTCGAAAACCGGTCATTGTCGGGGTCCTGGTCTTTGATATCCGGGGCGGAGTAGTCGAGGTTGTACTTCATCAGCCAGGCATTTTTGATTGGCTTGTGGAGGTCCTCCCCTCCTTCGACGGGGTCAAAAAGTTTGCCATCCTTCAGGACGTACGGGCGCGAGACAAATAGGGAGCCTTCGTGGGCCGACCAGAGGCCCGGATTTGAAGCCGTTTGCGAGGCGGAATCAACCGACTGCACGTTCGGGGGCGCGATCGTATTGTCAGGCTTTTTTGAGGTGTTCCGCTCGGCAAACCTGGCGGAAAACCCGTTGGCATCAAAGGCCAGCCATCCGGCGCAGGCGATGAGCCCAAGCGCAGCCACCCCGAGGAGAACGCGTTCGTAATTTTTCTTGATCCAGTCCATGGCGCTTACTTTTTCGCGACCTGGGGCTCAGGGAAGTCGAGCATTTCCAGGTTCAGTGTCACTTTGAGAAGCTCGCGGCCGAGGATGACCTGCAGCGACTTCTTTTCGCCGTCCTTCGCATCGGCCACCGGGGCGAAGAGATTTGCGGCGGAGTTCGTTGCGGCATCCTGGGTGACCTTTGGCGGGGCTTGCGGGCTGGAGTTCTGAAGCGAGACGGAGCGGACGATCAAAAACTGCTCCGGGGCGAGCAGCGAGTTGTAGGCGACGCGCAGCTTCGCCGGGTCTGCGGTAAACGAGACGCTGAACGGCATGCGGATGAACGCGGCGGCGGCCTCCGGCTTGTTTGGCTGAGCGGGCGCGCGCGCTGCCGACTCCTCGGCGATCGGCGGCCGCACGACGGCGTCCACGGAGGCGACCTTAAAATCGACCAGCCGCGAGACGAGCGATTGGATGACCCGGAACTGGCGGTAGAGCGCAGGGGCAGCCTGATCGGTTGGCACCTGGGTTTGGTATTGGTCGAATCCGAAGTAGAAGTTTTCGGGGACCTTGACTCCGTTGGCATCCGCCGACTTCCGCAGGTCGTTGACTGCCGTGCGCAGGCCGTCCTGAAACTGCTGTGGGGTTATCTTCTCGTCCAGCGGGATCTCCATCGAGGAGAGCTGGCCCTGGAGAGCGGCGATGCGGGCGGAGTAGCCCTCGATGTTTGCCTGCATCGCCTTCAGGTTTTCCTGGCTCGGGAACGGGACCTTATTCTGAAGCGAGTGGAGCTTGGCGACGGCCGCTGTGTACGATTCGGAGGCGGCCGCGTAGGTGGAGGCCGACTGAAAGATCATGTAACTGAGGGCACCTGCAGCGATCAGCGTGATGACGGTGAGGCCCGCGAGAAAGGGATTGTCTTTGAACCAGCTCATGGGAGGGGAATCGGTTTGCGAAGCGGCAGGACGAGCGTGTAGCCGTAGGCCCAGCTTTCCCCGGTCGGGGTTGTCCGCTGGGTGACGATCTTGGCCTTATCATCGGGAAGGTCAAAAACCGGCGAGGATTTTAAGTTGTCCACAAATTCATCGATGATCCGCGCTTCCTTCTCATTTGGAGGGTTATCCAGGTAGAGCCCTTTGACCTGCAGGCCGGTGATGCCCGAGGGACCTGCCGCGGCAGCGGGCTGCCCGGGACGGGCTGGTGCGGCAGGTTTTTCGCCGGCGGCCGGCTTGCCGCCCGATGAGATCGGCTCAACCTCGGTCACCCAGATAAAGCGGGACGGAAGCTTCTCTCCCAACTGGTCGAGGATCGCAACCCATGCGGCCCGTTCGGAGGCCGCCAGCAGGAGAGGAGCCGCGAGCGAGTCGAGCTTCTTTTGCTCGGCTCCCAGCTTGTCGATCTGGCCGGCAAGTCCCTCCAGGCGCGTGACGTCCCCCTGAACGCCAGCCAGAACCTCCTCCGTAATGACGGTGGCCCGGTCGAAGTACAGCCACCACGTCGTGAGCAGGAGCAGCAAGCATACCGCCGCCGCAATCAAAAATGGCTTCCTGCGGGCAAGGTCCTGCTCCTTGACAACCGACTGAGGGCGGAGGTTGATCTCCAGGGGGCAGTTCCCGAGCGAGCGCAGGGCGACTCCGACCAGCTCCCCGACCGTGTGGGCCTTCGCCGAAAGGGTCTCCGCGACGGCCGCGCTCGTCACCGTCACGTTTTTTAATGGGTTGAAAAACTCGATCGGCGTCTGGAGTTTTTCGCTGAAAAATTCCACCATGTACGGGAGGCTGACCGTTCCGCCGCAGAGGATGACCCTCACCGGCTGGCTGCCGGACTGGCTGGTTCGGTAGAAGCTGATCGAGCGGGCGATCTCCGCATGGAGACGGGTCATCGTATTGCGGACGACCTTGGCAATCCGGGCTTCTGTCGGGTCTGTCGGCTCGGCGTAGGCGCCTCCGAGACTGACAAACCCTTTCTGGATCTTGAGCTTCTCCGCGACCGTGATGTCCTGGTTGAGTTCCTTCGCCACGGCGGCGCTGATCGAGCTCCCCCCCACCGGGATGCTCCGGCTGAAAACCCGGCCGCCCTCGGCAAAAATCAGGTTCGTCGTCCGCGCCCCGATGTCGATGAGGAGCGAGCATCCGCTGGCCTCAGGGTAGTTAAAACGAAAGGCGTTAAAAACCGCCATCGGGGCCAGATCGATCACGGACGGTTTGAGTCCGCCACGGGATACCGAGTCGGCGACCTCCGAGAGCTGGTCGGACTTAATCGCGACGAGCGCGACGTCCCAGTTTCCATCCCGCTGCTCGCCCATGATCTGGTAGTCCCAGACCACCTCATCAATGGGGAAGGGGACGTTCTGCTGGGCCTCGAAGGCGATAATCGCGCTGACGTCCTCGGGCGACCCGCCAGGCAGCTTCACAAACCGCGAAAAGACCGATTGCGCCGGCAGGCAGAAGTTGACCGGCTGCTTCGCCGGCACGCGGAGCGCCTCGCGCAGCTCGCGCACCGCTTCCTGGATCTGCGCCGGGCGGGTCGCGTCGGCGGACGGGTCGGCGATGAGCTCGGATTCTTGGAAGGCGTGCAGGCTGAGCCCGCCGTCGGGGAGCTTGTGGAACTCCGCCAGACTCACGGTCTGCATCCCGAGATCAAGAGCGAAAATGCGCGCGTTTTTAGCCATGAAAAATCCCGTGGGTCAGTTGGAAGACTTGGGTTTTACAGGCTCAAAATAGTCCCATTCGAGCGAGGCGAACGGCGTTTGGTCCTTGCTGAGGACGAAGCCCGGAACCGCGGTGAAGGAGCCTGGAACGTCCCACCAGCCCTTGTCGCCACGAACGCCAGCCGGCTTCGAGGCCGCGAGCGCGAGGAGGCCGGACTTGCCGCTGATTGTCACGCCATAATCGGTCAGGGCCTGCTGGGCATTGACCGGCACCTTGTCGTCGAAAAACTTGGCGAGGGTGCGCGGGCTGACATAGGCGACCGCATGCAGGCCTTTTTCCTGGGGCGTGTGGGTGTGGGTCACCGTGCCGGTGAGGAGGTTGGGTTTCCGATCCTCGGTCACGGACTCGTTTTTCAGGAGGATATAGTAATTGAAGGTGAGGTCGTCCCCGTACTTCGGGGCTTTCGGGTCTGCCGCCCGGTCGAACGTCACCTCGAACTCGAGCCACTGGCCGGGACGGCCGGAAGATTTTTTCGCGTACCCGCCCGCGAGTTTCGGAGAATCGACAAATGTCGCCTCCAGCTTGGTGATCTGGATCTCGGAGTTGAGCGGAGCGGTTTGGCACCGGGCCGGGGAAATGAGAAGAGGGCCGGCCGCCAGCAGGATTGTCAGAGGGATTACAGAGGGGCGCATACGAAGGGAAACCTCTAAGTTATCCACAAGGTAAAGTAAATAAAGAAAAGCCACGCAACACAGAAAGTTGCATGAGGTGGGGGATCACATCCGGAACCGGATGTCCCGGACGACCCGTTTTCCGAACCGGGCCTGGAACTTCTCCAAGATGTCACGCTTCCACGTGCGGTCGAGTTCGTAGCGGACGCTGGGCTGGATCACCTGGACCGTCAGCATTCCGCCGCTCAGTCCGACCGGCAGCGAGTGCTTGGCGAGAAAATCTCCGACGACCTCATGCCAGGCGCCGAGGACCTGCTGCTCACTCATCCGGTCGGAGAGCCCGAGCTTCGGCAGGATTTTTTTGAGGAGGTCGCCGACGGGCAGGCAGCGATCGGCCTTTGCCCGGGGCTCGTCGAGCCCCCGCCATTCAGCCAGCACGCGCCGGCGCAGAAAATCGGGCTTCATTTCAACCTGAAACCGGAAAAGAGGCCCGCGAATCACGCGAATCCCCGCGAATAGGAAGTGCTTGCAACATCCGCATAGAAACACAGTTTTGGAAGTGGCCGCCCATTTTTATCCGCTGGAATTGATTTGCGTTTATTCGCGTGATTCGCGGGCGAATTCCGGCATCATTTCAAGCCGTCGAGGGCGGCCTGCACCTCCGCAGCATGCTCCCCGGTTTTGGCATTCGGGGAAATCCAAACAACCCGACCATCCCGGATCAGGAACGACTGGCGCTTGCTGACGGGCAGGCCCAGGATTCCCCCGACCCCGAAGGCCTCGGAGACTTTGCCATCTTTGTCGGCAATCAGCGAGAACGGGATCTGGTATTTTTCGCGGAATTTTTTCTGCGCCTCCGGCGTATCCCGGCTGACCCCGAGGATCTGAAGGTTTTTTCCCGTGAGGGAGGCGAAGGAATCCCTGAGCGAGCAGGCCTGTGCGGTGCACCCTGGCGTGTCGGCCTTCGGGTAAAAATAGACGAGCGTCGTCCCCTTCGCATAGACGTCGGCGAAGGCGACTGTTTTTCCATCCTGGTCAACCGCGACCGCATCGGGGGCGGGTGAACCGACTTCGAGGGCGGTCAGGCGGGGAGAAAAGAAGGACATCATGGCGAGCATCAATACGGTTGCACGGGCGGGCATGAGCAGACCATATTCCAGCCCGACCCCCGCGCAAACGATAATCCTTCACGTGAAAAACTTTTTCCTGACCCTGCTGGCCGCCTTGGTGGTGACAATCTGCCAAGCCGTGCCGGAGACGTTCGATCTGGCCGGAACCGTTCGGCACGTCGGGGCGGGGAATCTTGGCGCAGGTGGGGCTAATGCCGTCTGGGCGCTGACCGCGCGCCTCTTGGGGTGGGGCGCAGCCGGCGCCGCACGGGCGGCCTTCTCGGCCTGGCCGTGGTTCGTATTCATCCTCATCCTGTTTTTTGCGGCCCGGCGGGTGACTCCGGCCTGGCGGCGCCCTGCGGTCGCGGCGGCATGGGCCATCGCTTTCGCCGCGTCAGTCCATGGGCTCTGGTCCGCGTGGGTGGCGTGGCCAGCCCGCGTGGACGACCTGCGCCTCGTGGCTCCGGTCGGCCTCATCGAATCGGTTGGCAGCCAGACCCAGCGGATCTTCATCAACCCGTCGGCCCGGATCGCCGTTGCGGCGCTCAACCCCGGTCTCGTGGAGCGCGGGCCAGCCGAAGCAGCGCCGGCTGACCTCTTGCGCTCGCCCGCCCAGTGGAGGGCGGAAGACAGGCAGAGACCGTTTTCTGCAGTGCTTCTCACCGGCCGACTCGCCGAGGCAAAACCCCTCATCCAGCACCTCTCGGACTCGCCGGACTGGTTCCTTGCATCGGTGGACAACCAGGGCCTCCTGTTTCTGCGCGGAGATGCCAGGCCCGAGCCCGAAGTCCGGGTCCCGGATTTTACCTCCGCGCGCGACCGAGCGATCTTCCATGCGCAGGCAGCGCTCTCACTGGATGCCGCCGGCCTTAAAACCCGGGCATCCCGCGCGGCCGATGAGGCTCTCGCCCTTGCGCCGGACGACAGCGAGGTCCTCATGCTGGCCGCCTCCCTGTCCGCATCGCAGAACCGGTGGGAATCCGCCAAGAAGCTGGCGCTGAAATCCCTTGCGGTGCGGCCGTCGGGATTTGAGGCGACCTGCCTCCTCGCCTGGGCGGAGCTGGAAACCCGCTCGGCCGAAAACGCGTTTGAGATCACCTCCGGGCTGGCCAGAAAATATCCCGACGATCAGGCGGTCATCCTCCTCCACGCCCGCGCCGCCCGCGCCTCAAAAAATCTGGTGGTCGAGACCGATGCTCTGGAGCGCCTGCTGCGCCTCGCAAAAAATGATCCGGAGAGCCGCACGAGAATCCACATCTACCTCGGCCAGGCGTGGGCGCAGCGGGGCTTCCCCGATCAGGCTCTGCAAAACTACCGCCAGGCCCTCGCGGGAAGCCTCTCGCCGGCGGAATCCCGCGAGGTGACCGATGCCATGGAAATCATCCAGGCCAAGCGCCTCCCGACCGGCGGGTGATCATCACGGCGGCGCGCCAGCGTCCAGCGGGCATCCATGCCCGCAGCCGCCAGAGGACACCTCCGTCTGGATCGTCACGTGCCTGATCCCAAAATTTTCGTGAAGCCCGTGCGAGAGGTCATGGAGGAAACCGTCATGGTCCGGTGCGGATTCCACCTGGACATGAGCGCTCAGGGCGGTCTTGTTCGTGCTCAGCGGCCAAACGTGCAGGTCGTGGAGCCCGACCACACCCGGACGGGAAAGAATCCAGGTTTTCAGGGCATCCAAATCAACGCTTTTTGGGGCTGCTTGGAGCGCCAAGTTCAGAGATTCCGCGAGCAGTTCCCACGAACTCCAGAGGATCATCAGCCCGATCGCAATCCCAACCAGCGGGTCGATGATTGTCCACCCCGTCAGGAGCACGATGGCCCCCGCAACCACCACCCCGAGCGAGACGCCGGCATCGGCCGCCATGTGGATGAATGCCCCCCGGATGTTCACGTCTCCTTTACTTCCCCTCATGAACAGCAGGGCGGTTCCGCCGTTGATCAGGATCCCGATTCCCGCCACAACCATGAGCACACCGCCCGGAACCGGCTCGGGCCGCGCCAGCCGGCTGAAGGATTCCCACAGGATGAGTGTCACCCCGGCTACCAGAAGAAACGCGTTGATGACTGCCGATTGGATGCTCACGCCCCCGAATCCATAGGTAAACCGTCCAGACGGTTTGCGGCTTTGAAACCAGTAGCCAATCCCCGCTAAAACGAGGCTAATCACATCCGCAAAGTTGTGAGCGCCATCGGCCACCAGCGCCATCGAGTCCACGCGGAGGCCGATAACCACCTCGGCGGCGACGAAGGCGGCATTGAGAGCGATCCCGATGATAAAGGCGGCTCCGAACGACGCTGTCTCCTCCGCGTGATGATGGTGGTGATCTCCCATGGACGCAACTGAATAGGCCGCGAACGATCCTCCGTCAACAGGGACTGGCCATCACTCCTTCCACTTCATCTTTTTCGGGACCGTCGTCGGATTGGCATACTCCCCGATCTGCTGGCCCTCTGCGTTGAAGGCTTTGAACCAAAGCCCGACCACCTTGTCCTTTGCGCTCGCCCTTGCCCCGTCCGTAAAATGCCACCCGGCATCGAGGGACTCTTGTTTCAGCTCGAGCGATTTTGTCTCAAATTCTACCGGTTTACTGATCAGAAGGCTGGAGAGGGTTTCCGAGCCTGCGATGACCTTTACGGCCGCCTCGTCCTTGCTTCCAAGTTCCACGTCCTCGTAGAAGACGTTGTATTTCACGGTGACATTCTGGAGTTCCTTAAAAGCGCGGCTGGTCACCTTCACGCAATAGGTAATCTCTTTTGTTTTTTCTGACGAGCTGCTGTCCAAGCGCTTCTTGTCTTCATCCAGCTTTTTACGGGACGGCAGGATCGTGACCTCATCGAGAGCGAAAACCGCTGTTGGCAGGAGGACCAGAGCAGCCAGGAGATGTAAGCGAGAAGTTTTCATCATGCGGACGGTGTATCTTCGAGCGGTGGGTTTGTCGAGGTTCTGCCAAACGGAATATGGTTGCCCGGTCAAGTGGAGAGGATATGAATCGTGCTCCTATGATCATCGTTCTTCGCCCGCATTCCCCCCAGGCCGCCATTGATGAGGTGATCGCCGAGGTGTCGAAGCTGGGCTACGAGCCGGCCCCGATCCACGGCGCGACCCAGACGGTCATCGCGGCCATCGGGGACGAGCGCACGCACCAGAACCTTGAATCCCTCACCGCCCTCCCGCAGGTCGAAAGCGTGCTCCGCGTTCAAAAGCGCTACAAGCTCGCGAGCCGCGAATCGCACCCGTCGGACACGGTCGTCGATGTGGACGGGGTCAAGATTGGCGGCGGGCACTTTGTGCTGATGGCCGGCCCGTGTTCGGTCGAGAGCGAGGAGCAGCTCCTCTCCACCGCGCGGGCGGTCAAGGCCGCCGGGGCGACGATCCTCCGCGGCGGCGCCTACAAACCCCGCACGTCGCCATACGAATTCCAGGGGCTTGGAAAAGAGGGCCTCCGCCTGCTTGCCCTCGCCCGCAAGGAAACCGGCCTCAAGATCATTACCGAGGTCCTCAGCGAGCGGGACGTCGAGCACGTCGCCGACTCCGCAGACATCCTGCAGATCGGCGCGCGCAACGCCCAGAACTTCCAGCTCCTCATCGAGTGCGCCCGCTCGGGCAAGGCGGTGCTCCTCAAGCGCGGCATGAGCGAGCGGATCGAGGAGTGGCTGCTCGCGGCCGAGTACATTCTGGCCCACGGAAACCCAAACGTCCTCCTCTGCGAACGTGGCATCCGGACGTTTGAAACCTACACGCGGAACACGCTCGACCTCGCCGCCGTCGCCATCGCCAAAAAGGAATCCCACCTGCCGGTGATCGTCGATCCTAGCCAGGGCTGCGGGCGGGCCGACCTCGTGCTCGCGATGAGCTGCGGCGCGGTCGCCCTCAAGGCGGACGGCCTGCTTGTCGAGGTCCACCCGAACCCGGCCGAGGCGATGAGCGACGGCCAGCAGCAGGTCGACTTCGCCTCGTTCCGCGAGCTTTCGGAAATCATCAAACCCTTCCTGATCGCAACCAGAAGAGCGGGCTGAACCCGCCCCGCAAGGGGCAGCATCGCTATTCCTCAAACATCTCGCGGAGTTCGTCTGCCACGATGCTGCGCTCGATATAGATCCATCCGTCCTCGGTGCGGAGGAGGTCGATCCATCCGACGAGCTGGAGCGCGACGAGGAGCCGGCGAAGCTGGCGTGCGTCCGGAAAGATCGCCCCCAGTGATGTCGCCGGGCAGCGCCGCTGCTCGTGGAGGTGCCGCAGAAGGTCAAAGGCGGCCAGCTTCTCCTCATGGCTCAGCCGGATGATCGCCGCCAGCTGGTGTCCGATGCCGAACGTCAGGCGGGCGGGAAGGAGCACGACGTCGCCGAGGAGATGCCACCCGATCAGCGGCCGGTCGCCGCACGGATGGTAGCGCGTCCGGTGCTCGTCCACCGCGGCCCATACGAGGGTGGCCAGCGCCACGCCGAGCGCCGAGGGTTGCAGCCACGATGGCAACGACATGACCTCCTCGCCCATCACGACCGCTTGGCCTTGGGCGACAGTGAGCACACCGAGCGCAACCCCGGCCAGAAGGGCGTAAGCGAGGCTCCACAACAGGAGCGCCCCGGCCAGGCTCATTCCGGCCGCAGCAAGCGCATGGCGGTTGTGCGACGCGATCCGGCGCAGGAAAAGCGGGCTCATGGAGAGCGATACCCGGAAGGGTCGATCTCAACGTGCTGAAACCCGACTTTCCGCAGTGCGCCGCACAGTTCCTCTTCGCGCGACGCCAGGCCCGCCATCTCGTCGGGCGCAATCTGCACGCGGGCGCCCGGCCCGCCGGGGCGCTCGACATACCGGACCCGAAACACCCGGAACCCCATCGCGCGCACAAGCAATTCTCCGCGCTCGATCAGACCCAGCGCCTCGCCGGTGACACGCGTCCCGTGCGGGATCCGCGACGACAGGCACGGCTGCGCCGGGGCATCGTGGGTCGGCAGGCCCAGCGTGCGGGAAATCTCCCGCACCTCAGCCTTCGTAAGTCCGGCCGCCTTCAGCGGGGCCAGCACGTGGAACTCGGCGGCCGCCCGGGACCCCGGACGCAGGTCGGCCGGATCATCCGCGTTTTCTCCATAGGCAATCGCCCGGAATCCACGGGCGCGCGCCAGGTTTTCCAGGGCAGCAAAGAGCTCGCCCTTGCAAAAATAGCAGCGGTTCGGGGGGTTCGCCAGATAGCTCTCGTTGTCGAATTCCGCCGTCTTGAGCACCTCGACCTGCGCCCCGATGCGGGCGGCATTTTCCAGCGCGGCGTCCAGCGCGGCCCGGGGTAGGCTCGGACTGTCGGCAATGACCCCAAGAACGTTTCCTGCGGCAGCCCGGTGGGCCAGCGCCAGCAGGCACGTGCTATCCACTCCCCCAGAGTAGGCGATGATGAGCGGCAATTGCCCGCGGATGATCTCGCCGACACGCTCTGCCTTCGCCTCCGCACTCACAGGCAGAGGCGCCGGTAAAGAACGTCGAGCGGCATCTGGATCCCGATAAAAAATTCCCCGAACTCCGCGTAGACCGCGCTCACCTCATCAAACCGCATCTCGTAGATGATCGCCTTGATCTCCGAGGTCGTGCGGGCAAAGAGCGTGACCCCCCACTCGCCATCGTCGAGCCCGGTCGAGCCGGTGATCAATTGCAGCACCCGGCCGGAGTACGTCCGCCCGACCCGCGCATGCCCGCCCATGAGCTTTTTCCGGGCGGCGAAGTCGAGCGCGTACCAATTCTGCCCGGGAACCCGTCGCTTGGACATCGGATAAAAGCACACGACCGGCCAGTCCGGTAGGTTCGGGTGCAATCGGTCCTTGAGATATTTTGCCATGCGGGTCCGGAAGGCTTCGAGCTTTTGAACATGCTCCGGGGTTCCGGCGGCGAGGCCCTCATCGGCCGCGAGGGAGGCGGCGTATTCGTCCTCGCTGGTCGTGTATTCGCTGCTCTCGGTCATCGAGAGCCAGCTGAACGTGGGCGTCAGGATCCCGGCCCCGAGCGAGAGGCCAATCCGCTTGCTGAACGCGTCGGCCTGCTGGAGGTCGGGGGTCAGCAGCATGAATCCCAGATCGGCCTTGGGCGTGACGACGCTGAAGACGAGCATCTGGGTCTCCGGGGTCGCCCGGATCTCGCTCACCAGCCCGGCAAGCGAGGTCATCGCCTCCAGCTTTTCCTGCGCGTCAAGGATGCTCCAAAGCGAATGCTCAAGCTGAAAGAACAGGTGGACGACATGGCGTCCCTCGTGGGGTAGAATCTCTGTGGAAGGCGGCATGGGCAGGGAAATTATGGAAGTCCTCCTGAAAAAACGATTGCAATCTCCCGGCGAACAACAGATTTTGCAAATCCACTCATTCACTCAAATGGCCGACTCTGCAAATAAATACAGCGAAAACGCGAACGGAAAATTCTACGTGGACGACCAGTGCATCGACTGCGACCTCTGCCGCGAGACCGCTCCCGCAAATTTCATGCGCAACGACGACGGCGGCCACAGCTACGTTTACAAGCAGCCGGAGACCCCGGAAGAAGAGGCGCAGTGCGTAGAAGCCATGGATGGCTGCCCGGTCGAGGCGATCGGCAGCGATGGCGAGTAACCCATTTCCCCTCCGTAAAAAAGGGCTCCCGGAATTCCTTCCGGGGGCCTTTTCTGCTTCTACCCGGTCGTGCGCAGGCCGCTGGCGATCGCGTTGATGCTGAGCAAAATCTCCGGGAGCAAGGCCTGGCCTTGAGATGAGCTCGCTCCGCCCAAGTCGCGCCATCGCTTCAGGAGCTCGGTCTGGTGGATGTGCAGCGCCCGGAGCGCCGCATCCCTCAATGCCAAAGTTTTAAGCATGCGCGGCCGCCGGGCCTCGAGCGTCCCGCCGAAAACCTCGGCCAGCATCGTCCGGGTCACATCAAATTCTTCCAGGATCATCCCGCGGATCGTCTCCCGCGCGGAAACATCCTCCACGAGCCCGGCATAGAGGCAGATCATGTCGCGATCCGCGCTGGCCAGGTTGGTCTCGACGTTCGTGAGTACGTAATAAAGGAACGGGCTCGCTTTGAACGACGTTCTCAGGCGCTCAACCCCCCCGGGGTCGTCGGACTTCAGCTGCCGCAGCGCGGAGCCAACCCCGAACCAGCCAGGGAGATAGTGCCGGCTCTGATTCCAGCTGAAGACCCACGGGATCGCCCGGAGGTCGGCCAGCGTGCGCTGGCCGGTCCGGCGCGCCGGCCGCGAGCCGATCCGGCTTGTCTCGAGCGCATCGATCGGCGTCGCCTGCGCGTAGTAGGACATAAATTCCGGGTGGCTGATCAGGCCGACATAGGCAGAGCAGCTGGTCCGGGCAAGGGATTCGCAAACCCCGGTCAGGGCCTCGTCTATCGTGGGCGGTCGCTCGCCGATCGAAACCCCGGCGACCCCGGCTTGCATCAGCTCGAGGTTGTAAACAGCAGAAACGAGGTTCGCGTACTTCTGCGGGATCGTCTCCCCCTGCTCGGTCAGGCGCAGGTCGCCCTGCACAGAACCTGGCGGCAGCGCGTCGAGAAACCGGTGTGTTGGGCCCGCGCCGCGGCTGATCGTCCCCCCCCGCCCATGGAAAAACCGGATCTTCGTCCCCTCCCGCTCGCCGGCCGCCGTGAGCGCCGACTGCGCCTGGTGCAGCCCCCATTGGCTCGCAAAAATCCCGCAGTCCTTGTTGCTATCGCTGTACCCGATCATGACCTGCTGGACCGGCCGATCCTGCCGGAGGGAGAGGACCTGGATCCGCTCGTTCTGGTGGAGGGCGAGGCTGCGCACGGTGATCGGCTCGGCAAGGAACTCGCTGAGGATTCCCGGCCCCCTCTCCAAATCGTCCAAGGTCTCAAAGAGCGGGACCACCGGCAGCTCGCAGAGAAGTCCCTCCGGAGCCCACCGGGCCAGCCCGGCCTCGCGCGCCAGGACATAGACGACCAGCAGATCGGAGAGCCGCTTCGTCATGCTCACAATCAGAGACCCAACCCCCTCGCGTCCGTAGCGCGTGATGTGCCCGCGCAGCACCGCGTAGCAGGAGAGCACGGCATCCGCATGCTCGCCGCACTTCGCCCCCACCCCGAGGAACGGCCTCGGCGACAGCAGCTCCTGCCGCAGAAATGCCAGCCGCCGGTCCTCCGGCCACTCGGAAAACCCGGTGTCGGGCAGACCGCTCGCTGCGAGCAGTTCGTCCATCGCCAGATCGTGAAACCGGCTGTTCTGCCGGATGTCGAGCGCCGCGAGATGAAATCCGAAGACATCCAGCGCCCGGCGGACCGGCAGGACGGCGGTGTCCGCGAGCCGGCCGGCCCCGACCGAATAGAGCGATTCCGAAAGCCTGGCCAGATGGTCGTCCAAATCGAGCGGGCTCCGGTAGTGGAGGCCCTCATCCTCCAGCGAAAAATCATCGCCTGCGGTCGTGCCCAGCGGGAGCTTCGCGATGAGGAGAAGCACGTACTGGCGCCAGGGCTCATCGGAATGCTGGCGCGAGAGGACCTCGGCCAGCGCAGGGTTCTCGGACCAAAGCTCGACCAGAATTTTGTCGAGCGCGGCAGGGGGTTCCTGGAAATTGCTTGAGAGCGGAAGCTTGGACGCAAGATCTTCGAGCTGGCGGCGCATGACGACCAGCGCGTTGAGCCGGAGTTCCTCGAGCGTGCCGGCCGTCACGTCGGCGGTCACGAGCGGGTGGCCATCGCGATCCCCACCCACCCATGTCCCGAACCTCAGCTTGGGCCAGACATGCGGGTCCTCGAGGAGTGCGGGATTTAACCCGCTCGCCTGCCAGGCCTGGTTGAGCCGCTTGTCGAGCTGCGCCAGCGCAGAGGGAAAAACCTCGCGAAGATAAAAGAGGACGCCCCGCCGCTCGCTGGCCACATCGGGCTTTTCCAGAAGAATTTCGCCGGTCCGCCAGAGGCGTTCGAGAACGACCTTCATCTCATCGCGCAGCGCGGCCTCCTCCATCGGCGTCATCTGCGAATCATCCCGCGAGGTCAGGAGCTGGTAGATCCGGCGGTGCTGCTCGAGCACGGCGGCCCGCTTGGCCTCGGTCGGATGCGCTGTCAGCACCGGCTCGATCCGGACCTGGTGTAGGGAGTCCGCAATCTCCTCGGCGGAGAGACCCGCCTTCGCCAGGCGCCGCAGCTCCTGAGCCCAAAGCCCGGGCTCGTCGGCCGGACCGTTTTCGATCTCGCGGAACCGCCGCGTGCGCGCAGACGCTCCCTCCTCGACCATATTCAGAAGCTGAAAAGCCATCGAGCAGGCCTGCTCGAGCCCCTCCACGCGCCCCTCGCCTGTCCCGATCCACGGAAGCCGGTCGGCCACGTCGTTCTCGCCAAGCTCTAAAAGAACCTCGCGCAGACAGCCCATCAGAAAATCGAGATCGTTGCCGATTTTCTCAAACCCCGAAGCGATATATTCCCCAGTCGTCTTCACCCTGCCGGGCATCCTTTCCATTTTTTCCCAAATTGCAACTGCCGTGTTCAGGGAATCTCTGGGTCCGTCCAAAGCTTGATCTGCCCGCCGGGATCGGAGAGGGTGCCGGGCACGGGAATGAATCACAATATCCGCAGAAGTTTCAGCCGCAGGGATGCCATGTGCGCGAAGCAGAGATGCGCTCACTTCTTCCTCGCGGCGGCCGCCGCCCTGACCATTTCCGGATGCCAATCTTCCCGCCCGGCGAGCAACCCTGGCGCCGCAATCCGATCGGCGCAGGCGGTTTTCTCCGCCGCCTCGAGCAGCCCGCAGGAAATCGCCGCCGCTGAGAGTCAGTATGCCCTGGCCGTGGGAACGCTGCTCTCAAACGGGTCGCCAAATGCCCAGCCGGCCCGCCTCGTTTTCGACCGGCGTCTTTCCCCGGCATTCTTGTCCTCTCAGAAGCTCTCGGACGTCTTCCCTGCGCGGAGGCCGCGCCGCCCCAATCCCGCGCTGGAGCGTCCGGGCGTCGGGCTGCCGGTGGTCGCCGCGATCGGGCGCGGCACTCCCAACGCCCCCTCATTTGGATACCGGATCCCGCTCACCCTGCTCGCGGAGGCCGCCCCGTCCGACCCCCGGGCACATGCCCGAAAGTTGCACGTCTGTCAGGCGGAGGGCTTCCGGGTTCGGAGTTCCGCCTTCAGGCGGCTGGCGAGTGACGCGGCAGCACAAAAAGAAGCGCCTCAAGGCGGAACTCCAAACAAGATCCCACAAGATGAAGCCCGTTTTTGTAACTTTCCGAGATGCTCCTCCACCCCCCCGGCACTCGTGCCGGCAGATCCGCTCCGCGTCGAAGACGTGCGCTGGGGCCGCCGATCCCTGCCGCTGGCAAGAAATTTGTATGCCCCGCTGCGCATCCTGGAATCCAGCGGGCCCCGCCTGGAGGCTGGCATCATCAACCTCCTCCGGGTCGACCGGTTCACCGATCCCCGGCTCATCTTTCTTCATCCGTATGACCCGGATAAAATCCCGGTCGTCCTCGTGCACGGGCTGGTCTCGACCCCGCGTATGTGGGGGGAGGTCGTGCGCAAGCTCTGGGAGGACCCGAAGATCCGCCACAAGTTTCAGTTTTGGGTGTTTTACTATCCGACCGGCCAGCCGGTCCCGCTCTCGGCGCTGCAGCTTCGGGAGTCGCTGGATGCGGCCAGGCGGGCACATCGGGTCCGCCAGCCGATGGTCCTGATCGGGCACAGCATGGGGGGAATCCTCGCGCGCGCGCAGGTGGCCGGGATGTCCGAGGCCCAGGCGGAGGAACTCCTCCCGGGGGTCGCGGCGCTGCCCCCAACAAGCCTCGTCCGCCGCGCAATCGTCTTCCAGCCGCGCACGGACGTCGCTCGCGTCATCTACATCGCCACCCCCCACCGGGGCAGCCCGAAAGCCGACGCGTGGCCAGCCAGGATCTCCCGCGGTCTCATCAGGCTCCCTGGCTGGGTGCGCAATGAACTCTCCAATTTCCTCGATACCGAGATCTTCGGCGGAACCGGCCGCATCCCGACCAGCCTGGACGGCCTTTCCCAGCGCTCGCCTTTCCTGGGCGCCCTCAACCGCGCGCGCATGAGCGCCGCGGCGCACTCGATCATGGGGGACCGCGGGCGCGGCGACGGACCAAACAGCTCGGACGGCATCGTTCCGTTCCAGAGCTCACACATTCCGGAGGCGGAGTCGGAACTCATCGTGCCGGCCGATCACGGAGCCCACGTGCACCCGGAGTCGATCCAGGAAATCCGCCGGATCCTTCTCCTGCACGCCGTTACTTCAACATTCAAAACTCAACAATAATCACTCGAAAATCACCCGCTTAAAATGCGCCCTTTAAGGCGGCCTGCACAAGGCTATTGAAGGACGCCGACCGAGCGCAGATGCCCGCGCTCCAGCGCAAAAATCTCGCGGCTCACCGGGTAGTTCGAGCTCAGGTATCCCGAAATAATAACCTCCCCCATTTTTTGGAATGCCTGGTCCTGCTTGGAAAAGACCAGGATCTGGAAGCGGCTGGGCATGGCCACAAGAAGGTCCGGCCCGAGCGTCGAGGCGAAGGCCTCCGCAAATTCCGGCGCCAGGACGGCCGAGGCGGTCAGCGGGTTCTCCGAGTCGATCTGGGCGTACTGGATCACCCCGTTGCGATCGCGGACAAACTGCGGCTTCAGCGACGCAAAGACGTCGCTCGCGGTCCGCTTTGCCTCCGGGCCGATCACAGCCATCGCCAGCGGAAGCGTCCGCTCGCGGCCGGCCTCGAGGCCAAGGATTTCGTTGTCAGAGACCCGGACCAGCGCGAGCACCGTGCGGTCGGAGCCTTCAATCGGACGGCGGACTTTGTAGTCCATGAACGAAGGTTCAACCATCCAGGCCCAGCGGGGCTCCCCAAATGCCGGGAGCGAAAAGATCAGAAAAAACAACAACGCCGGTTTGAGTTTTGTGCTGGCTCTGGTATGGATGCGCCGTGATTGCATTTCTTGAAGGAACGCTGGCGGAGTCCCTGCCGACCCAGATTATCGTCAACGTCCACGGCGTGGGATATCAGGTCGTCATCCCGGTTTCAAGCTACGAGAAGCTCCCGCAGCCGGGGTCTCCGGTAAAAATCCTGACCCACCTGACCGTGCGCGAGGATGCGCACGTCCTCTACGGCTTTATGTCGGCGGGAGAGCGCGATCTCTTCCGCCTCCTCCTCAACCACGTCACTGGCGTCGGCCCGAAGATGGCGCTCGCTGTGCTAAGCGGCCTGCCAGTCGAAATGTTCAAGTCCGCAGTCGTCGCGGGCGACATCGCCGCCATCTCAAAGATCAGCGGCGTCGGAAAAAAGACGGCCGAGCGGATCGTCCTCGAGCTCAAGGACAAAGTCGGCGTCGCGGCCGAGTGGGAGGCTTCAAGCGCAAAAAATGCGCCGAGCCCGGCGGATGCGATTGTGCACGATGCCGTGCTCGCGCTCATTTCGCTCGGTTACAAGCAGGTCGAGGCGCACAAGGCGGTCAAGCGGGTCCAGGAGGTCTCTGCCACTCCGCTGGGAGCGGAGGACCTCATCCGCCAAGCGCTCAAAATCCTCTCATGAGCCCGGAGGAAGCCGCGCGCGCGATCCACGGGGCGCTCCCCGAAGGCGGGCTCTTCCACGAGAAGGACTGGAGGATCAGCCCGAGGCCGTTTGGCATTTCCCCTCAGCTTCGCGGGGAGCTCGAGAAGCTCGGCTACCGGCTCCTGCTTTTCCTCCGCGCCTGCGACCAGCTCTACCGGCTCAGTGCCCAGGGCCGCCAGCCCGCCTGGGTGGCGGAGATCCTGGATCGCGGCAAACCCGCCGAGCTCGTCGCCTGGCAGCGCGAGCACGGGGCGGCGGGCGAGATCCCGAAGATTCTCCGCCCGGACCTCGTGCTCACCGAAGACGGCTTCACCATCGCCGAAATCGATAGCGTCCCGGGCGGCATCGGCCTCACCGCCTGGCTCAACCAGGCCTACGCCGGACTCGAACACGACGTCCTCGGCGGGCCGGACGGCATGCTGGAAGGCTTCCGCGACATCCTGCCCGGCGGCGATATCATCGTCTCCGCTGAGGCCGCCACATATCGCCCGGAAATGGACTGGCTTGCCGGGCAGCTCAACCAAAAATTCGGCGATGACAAAATCTCCTGGCGGGTCATGGATGCCGACCCGCGCGGCGACTGGCAGCCGCGCATCTACCGGTTTTTCGAGCTCTTCGACCTTGCGAACGTGCCGGCCGCTGGCCCCCTCCTGCAGGCGCGTGCTGCCCGCACGATCGAGATCACCCCGCCGATCAAACCCGCCCTCGAGGAAAAACTTTGGTTTGCGCTCTTCTGGATCAAGCCGCTCGAAGGATTCTGGCGTCGCGAGCTTGGCGAGCGCGCCCACCTCGCCCTCCAAAAAGTCATCCCCTACACGTGGCTGCTCGACCCGGAGCCTCTCCCCCGGCACGCCGTGCTCCCGCGCATCGATGCGCACTCGTGGGACGAGGTCGCCGGCTTCAGCCAGAAAAAGCGCCGGTTTATCCTGAAAATCAGCGGGTTTTCCGAGCAGGCCTGGGGCTCGCGCGGCGTCGTCGTCGCGTCCGACCTCCCGCAGAAAGAATGGGAATCCGAGCTGCGCAGCGCGCTCGATGACTTCCCCCACCGCCCGCATATCCTTCAGGAATTCCACCCGGGCCGGCTTGTCGAGGAACAGTTCTGGACGCCGGCCGGCGGCTCGATCCAGCCGATGCGCGGGCGCGTCCGCCTGTGCCCGTACTATTTTGTCGGGCAGAAATCCGTCACCTGCGGAGGCGCGCTCGCCACGATCTGCCCGGACGACAAAAAGCTCCTACACGGGATGCGCGACGCCATCCTTGCCCCGACCGGATGCTTGCCGCCATCAATCCGCTAGCGTAGCGTCCGCTCCGATGAGAAAACGGGCACTCGAGGAAGCGAGATGGATTTTGGGAATACTGGCGGTTGCCTGGCTGGCGACCTTGGTCCTGTTGCCCCTGGTCTCCGTGCTCCTGGCGATCGCGATCCTCTTCACCCTCTACTTTTTCCGGGACCCCGAACGAACCCCCCCGCCGGGCGAGGACATCGCGGTCTCGCCGGCCGACGGCCTCGTCACGACGGTCGATGAAGTCGAGGAGACGGAATTCCTCAACGCCCGGCTCCGGCGGGTCGGGATCTTCCTCTCCGTCCTCGACGTCCACATCAACCGGTCCCCGATCGCCGGCGAGGTCACCCACTCGGAGCCGAAACCAGGCAAGTTCCTCGACGCCCGCGATCCAAACTCCTCGCTCTGGAACGTCAGCCGCTCGTGGGTCATCTCCGGCCCGGTCGGCACCGTGCTCGTGCGCCAGATCACAGGCGCGATCGCCCGAAGGATCTGCCCGTGGGCGGTCGTCGGCGATCCCCTCGCCCGGGGCGAACGCTTCGGCATGATCCGCTTTGGCTCCCGCACCGAACTCCTCGTCCCGATGGATGCAGAGATTCTCGTCCAAGTCGGCGACCGCGTCCGGGGCGGCGAAACCCCGCTTGCCCGCATGCCCAAACCACTCCAGCCATGAGCGAGCCGAACGAACCCAAGATCTACCTCCTGCCGAACCTCATGACCGCCGGCAACCTGTTCTGCGGGTTTGCCGCCGTGCTCCGGATTATCGAGGCGTCCCTGCTCGTCGCCGCGGGCCAGAGCGCGGGCTCCCTCTACCACGAGTCCATCGCCTTCATCCTGGGAGCCTGCGTGTTCGACCTCCTCGACGGACGCCTCGCCCGCCTCGGCGGACATGAGAGCATCTTCGGACGCGAGTTCGACTCGATCGCCGACATCGTCTCGTTCGGCGTCGCCCCCGCACTCCTCGTCTACCAGATCGTCCTCCGCGACTTCCAAAAAACCGGATGGCTCATCGCGTTTTTCTTCCTCCTCTGCGGCGCCCTCCGCCTCGCCCGATTCAACTGCATGAGCGCCCCCCCCGGCGAAAAGCCCGACAAGGATTTCCAGGGGTTCCCGATCCCCGCCGCCGCCGGCCTCATCGCATCGCTCACCCTCCTCATGCTCTGGCTGCAGGCCGACGAACGCGCGATCGGCCCATGGAAGTTCGCCCTCCCCGTCCTCCTGCTCTTCCTCTCGTTCATGATGTTCAGCCACGTCCGCTACCCCAGCTTCAAAGGCCTCAACTGGCGCACCCAGCGCTCCATCCCCGCCTTCCTCGGCCTCATCGCCCTCCTCGCCTTCACCGCGATGAACTACCGATGGATGCCAGCCGTCCTCTTCGTCTCCTTCCTCCTCTACGGATTCGTCCGCCCCTTCATCTCCAAGGCCATCCGAAGCGAAATCGAAGAGGACCCCGACCCCAAGGACCCAGCCTGACGATCATTACACTCAGCCCCAACGGGGCTTCATCCCCAGGTGTAGGCAGCCCAACAGAATAAGCATTCTGTTGGGCTGCCTACACTAGCCTGGGCAAGCGCCAGCGCCGCCCTGGGTTCTTAATATATATGCGTCCCTGCCCTGTATGGGCAGCATCCCAAAAAGCCCCTGACGCCATTCGGGGGGCGCATCTCCGAAAGTTGCACGTCTGTCAGGCGGAGGACTTCCGGGTTCGGAGTTCCGCCTTTAGGCGGTGCCTTTTGGGCTGCCTCCTCACTCGCCTGCCGCCTAAAGGCGGAACTCCAAACAAGATTCCTCAAGCCAGTGCCCTTTTTTGCAACTTTCGGAGATACGCCCTTCGGGCCTCAGATCAAAACCATCACTTGCTTTCTCAAAACCCCGCCCGTACATTAACTGCATTGGGGGCGTACTGGTTTCGACTTGAAGTATGAAACTTGGCCCGCATGCCGAGGATGATTCGTTGGCCTCGTAAAAAATCGGATCAAACAAAATAAATGCAGATTACGAAGATCTCGCTCTCGCGGCCTAAGTAGCCGTGACGTGTCCCGGCAGACGCCTGCTAAGCCGGGATGCGACGACAGCAGGCTAATTTTCCGCCGGGGTGGCCGCGGCGGGGGGTGAATCGATTTCGTGGCCGCTTGGGGGTGGGTAGCGTGGCGGTTCGCAGCTCCACCCCGAGCACAAAGATCGCCTAAGCATGTAGAAGGTTACGTAGATTGCTTGAAGGACAGGGGTTCGACTCCCCTCGCCTCCAGCCTTCGCTCGCAGCGCAGCAAGAGCGAAGGCTGTCCCGCCGGAGCCGCCGAACGGCGCGTAGGCGGACCCTCCGTCGCTGCGAGACTACGGCTTGGCAAGCCAGCCTCGGAAAGCTATCCAAATTTAACCGCTCGCAGCGCAGCAAGAGCGAAGGCTGCGAGACTTCGGCTTGGCAAGCCTGCCTCGGAAATCAGGCGAGCCCTTCGCGGGCCCGGCGCGGCAGGGCCGCTACCACGAGATCGTACGAATGCCGGACCAGCTCAGCAACGAGCGGACCACGCAGGCTCCCGTCCAGATCGAGGGTGTTCCAGTGGCGTTTGTTCATGTGCCAACCCGGCCTGATCGCCTCGTGGACATCCCGCAGGTCGAGCGCCCGGTCGGGGTTGCACTTGAGGTTCATCGTTGGCGGCACCGAGTCGTAGTCCACCAGGGCGAACATCTTCCCCAGGACTTTGTAAACCACAACCTCCGGACCGAATGGCTCCTCCTCGGATACGCCGGGGAGGCTGAGCAAAAGCTCGCGGAGTTGTTCCATGTGCATACCTGGGATCAGAACCCATCCCTGTAGCTCACCCGATCGCGCGCGCAACCTGCCACTCGTTCAGCAGGAGGTGCGGGTGCCCGGGATGTGCGGGGAGGAGGAAAAACAGGAACGGCTTGTCGCCGGGTTGCCAGCCAACGATGTCCCGGCCGGACAGAGCGAGCGAAAAATACGTGGTCGGCAACGCGGGGGAAATCGACTTTTTCACCACTTTGGCCGGCTTCGCTGCCGCCTGAGCTTTGGAAGCGGACGGCTCGGATTTCCAAAGCGAGGGGGATCCGTTGAGCGCGAGGATCGAGGCGGTTTCGGCGGAGGAAAACGGGGTCTTCGGACCGGACTTCCGGACGACCGCGAGGTACCGCGCCACCCCGTTAAAAAATCCGACGATCAGGTGATCTCCGGCCTGCGCGTAGGCATACGCCTTTTCGCCCTGGGCGGTCATCCCGAGAAGCCCGCGGGCCATGACGGGGCGTCCGAGGAGCTTGTCCACATCGGCCTTCGACGAGCCGAGGAGCGGGGGGATGGCGGGGAAGGGCGAACCCTCCCCCGCCGGAATCTTGCTAGTAGGCTGCCTGGGCACCCTTCAGGTTTTTCTTTTTGATCCAGGGCATGAGCGAGCGCAAGCGGGTTCCGGTCTTCTCGATCGGATGCTGCTCGCCCTTCTTGAGGAGGGCGTCGTAGCGCTTGTAGCCGGTCTGGAATTCGTTGACCCAATCCTTGGCAAACTTGCCGTTCTGGATGTCTTTCAGCGCGGCCTTCATGCGCTTTTTGACCGAGGCGTCGATGATCTTCGGGCCGACCGTGACGTCGCCCCACTTGGCGGTCTCGCTGATCGAGAAACGCATGCCGGCGATGCCGGATTCGTTCATCAGGTCAACGATCAGCTTGAGCTCGTGGAGGCACTCGAAATACGCCATCTCCGGCGAGTAGCCCGCCTCGACGAGCGTCTCAAATCCGGCCTGCACAAGCGCCGAGCACCCGCCGCAGAGCACGGTCTGCTCGCCGAACAGGTCGGTTTCGGTCTCCTCCTTGAACGAGGTCTCAATGACGCCGCCGCGGGTTCCCCCCACGCCCTTGGCCCAGGCCAGCGCGATCTTCTTCGCGTCCTTGCCGGGGTTCTGGTAGATGGCGATGAGCGCCGGGACGCCTTTGCCCTCGGTGAACTGGCGGCGCACGATGTGGCCCGGTCCCTTTGGGGCGACCATGATCACGTTCACGTTTTTCGGCGGGACGATCGTCTTGTAGTGGATGCTGAAGCCATGGCTGAAGACGATCGTCTTTCCTGCGGTCAGGTTCGGGGCGATGTCCTTTTTGTAGGCAGCCGGCTGCTTGGTGTCCGGGATGGCGATCAGGATCACGTCGGCCAGGCGGACGGCCTCGGAGGTGTCATAAACTTCGAACCCGGCCTTCTTGGCAACCTCGCGGCTCTTGGATTTCGGGTAGAGGCCGATGATGACCTTTGCTCCGCTCTCTTTCAGGTTGAGCGCGTGGGCGTGGCCCTGGGATCCGAATCCCAAAACGGCAAGGGTTTTCCCCTTGAACACTTTGAGGTCGGCGTCTTTGTCGGTGTAGATCTTTGCTGGCATGGTTGTTGTTGGGTTGGGTTGGTAAAAAGGGTTAGTCGTTTGTGCGGGCGAGGGCGACCTTGCCGGTGCGGGTGAGGTCGCTCACTCCGAAGCTCTCCATGAGAGTCAGGAATTTTTTGATTTTCCCCTCGGTCCCGGTGATCTCGATCGCAAGCTTGTCGGGCTGCACATCGATGATCTTGGCCCGGAAGATGTCGCAGATCTGCATCACCTCGGCGCGGGTCTTGGAGGTCGCGGTCACGCGCAGGAGCACGAGCTCGCGGTCCACGTATTCCTCATCATGAAAATCCTGTACGTCGATCACGTCGACCAGCTTTTCGAGCTGCTTCGTCACCTGCTCGAGGACCTTGTCGTCGCCCCGCACGACGATCGTCATGCGGGAGGCGGAGGGGTCGAGGGTTGGTCCGACATTGAGCGTGTCAATATTGAACCCGCGGCCGCTGAACATGCCGGCAACGCGCGTGAGCACGCCGAACTTGTTTTCAACGAGGATCGAGATGGTATGTCGCATGAATGAGAATGAACCGATCAGCCTGCCCGAGGTGGTTGCCGGAGTCAATGGTTTCTGGAAATAGGTCGGAGTTTTTTCGGCGTGATCCAGCGCCCGGCCCAGCGGACCGGGAGCGGAAGCCAGCCAAGCCCCCAGAAGATCGGCTCGAGGAGCCCGCTCATCCACGTGGCGCAAAGGTCCTTCTTGGCGCCGGGCAGCGATCGGGCCGCCGAAACCCTCGCGGCCAGGACGCCGGCGTGGAGCAGCCATCGGGAGGGAGAGCGCGGATGCGCCAGAAGAAGAAGGAAGCTTGCCGCAAGGCCAAACGCCAGCGGCATCCCGAGGCTGCCCGCCGGATTGCAAACCCGGAACGTGGCAAACGTCCTGTGCTGATGGAGCGCCCAATCGCGAGCGATGTCGTACGGCGCGGCGAGCGTGACGGCCGCGCGCGAAATTCCGACAGCACCCCCGGCGCGGGCAATCGCAGCGCCGAGCTCGTGGTCGTCGGCCAGCACATCCGCCAAAATCTTCCACCCGCCAAGCGCGAGAAGATCGGGGCCGCGAACGGCCATGCACGCGCCCGCCAGAAAATCGAGCCGGCCGGTCGCGCGGAGCAACGCGACCCCCGGCCAGAGCGAGAGCTCCGTTGAAACGGCATCGAGGCGGGAGAAAAAACCGCCCGCGCCATCAAAAACATACGGGGCCGAAAAGGCCGCTGCCCCGGACGCCTCCCACTCGGCGCGGAACGCGCTAAGGAACTTCCGGTCCGCCCGCGCATCGCTATCCAGAACCACCCACCGCCCGGGCTCGGCAAACCGCTCCATCTGGATCAGCTTGGCCACCTTCGGGTTGAGAGCGGGAACGTCCGCCAACGGGGGGCACTGGATGTCCAGCCCGGGGAACTCGGCCGCGAGGCCGGCACAGAGCGCCCGCTCCCGTTCGCCCGACGCCCCGAATAGCACGCGGTCGCCAGGTTTGATCGCCTCCAAAAACAAGCGCAGGCCACCCTCGATCCCGCACTCGCCGGATTTTATCGGACGAAAAAAAGTGACCGGCTCAAGGGGGCAGGTCGCCGTCCCTTCGGTCCTTGGCGTCCCTTCGGTCCCTTCAGCCTGGCCGAGCCACCGCCTCAAAAGCCACGCCGCGACCAAATGATAAACGATCGTAAAACCCACACTCCCCAGCAGCGCACCCCCACCCCAGCGCCGGATCCGCCTATCCAACGATCGGGAGCAGGTTCTTGCTGATCCCCCGGTCCACAGAAAGCGCCCCGCCCCCGAGGCACAGGATCGCCAGCCCGACCGACCAGACCAGAAGCGGAAGCTCAAGGTCGGAAAAAACCATTGTGCTCCGCCCGAGCACCACCAGGGCCCCGGTCATGATCACGACCACCGCCAAGCCGGCAAGCCGGGTCAGGAAGCCTAAAAAGAGCAGGAGGCAGACGATGAGCTCGAGGAGGATAACCGACGACCCGAGCACAAACGGGAGCCCGAGGCTCGTGTTCCAGGACTCGATCGTTTCCTGCCATCCCAGCCCGCCAAACAAACCAAACGCCTTCTGGCTTCCGTGGTAGAAAAAGATCCCGGCCAGCACGAGGCGGAGGATGAGAGGGCCCACATTCCCGGGGGAGTGGAAGAGATGGAAGACCGGGTTTTTCGTCACGGACCAAATCACTAACAGACCGGCGGCCACCTCGGAAAGCAAAAGTGTTCCCAGCCAGGCTGGGTTTGGGGTAGATTGCGGGCGACCATGGAGCAAAACTGCAAATCCCCGCTGGCGGCCTACGTCGTGCCGTTTGCCATTTTTCTGGGCGGCCTCGCCGCCGCCCAGCTCATCACCAAATTTTTTGGCGGCTCGGGCCACCTGCTTCTTGCCCGCCCGGAATACTGGGTGTACCCGCTGCAGACGCTCGCCTGCGGAGCCGCCCTCGTCTTCTATTGGAGGCGCTACGATTTCGGGGTCGGGGGCGGATGGATCGCGGCCTGCGCGGCCGGCCTCCTTGCGCTTGCACTCTGGCTGTGCCCGCAGCTCGTATTCGGAGCTGCCCCGCGCACCGACGGGTTTGACCCGACGGTCTTCGCCGACAACCCGCTCCTCTACTGGCTCACCGTCTCGGCTCGCTTCGCCCGGCTCGTCGTCATCGTCCCGCTCGTCGAAGAAATTTTTTGGCGCGGCTTTTTGATGCGCTACCTGATTCGCGACGACTTCGAGTCGGTCTCGCTTGGCGCGTTTGATGCCAAGTCGTTTTTCGGGGTTGCGGCGCTTTTCATGCTCGTGCATGCGACCGCCGACTGGCCGGCGGCGTTCGTGACTGGGTTGCTCTACAACGGCCTGCTGGTGAGGACCCGAAGCCTGACCGCCTGCGTTGCCGCCCACGCGCTGACAAACCTCGGCCTGGGCATCTACATCATGACAACGCGCCAATGGGGGTTCTGGTGAAAATCGGATTTGCTCAGCTTAACCCGCTCGTCGGGGATTTTTCCGGCAACGCCAAATCGATTACCGCCGCCTGTGCCGACCTCGAGCGGCGCGGGGCCGACGTCATCCTGACCCCGGAGCTCGCGCTCCCCGGCTACCCGCCGCAGGACCTGGTTTTTAAGTCGGACTTTGTCCCCGGGAACCTGCGGGTGCTCGAGGAACTTCACGCGAAGGTGGGGGCTGCGGCCTGGCTGGTCGGGTACATCGAGATTAACCGCTCCGGCTCGGGCCGGCCGTTCCACAATGCGGTCGCCATCCTCGAGCGCGGCCGCCCGATCCGGAAGGTTTTTAAATCGCTGCTGCCGACGTACGACGTCTTCGATGAGGCGCGCTACTTCGAGCCCGCCTCTGTGGCCAGGCCGGTCGAGATCGCGGGCCGCCGGCTCGGCGTCACGATCTGCGAGGATATCTGGACCCCGCAATTCCTTCCCGGCGGGCTCTACACGCGCGATCCGGTCCACGACCTCGTGGCGGCCGGAGCGGCCGCGATCCTCAACCTCAGCGCCTCCCCGTTCCAGCTCGGCAAGCCGGCGGTCCGCCGCGAGATGATCCGCCTCCAGGCCGCCCGCCACCACGTCCCGTTTTTTTATTGCAATGCGGTGGGGGGGAACGACCAGCTCGTCTTCGACGGCCACTCGCTCGCCGCAACCGCGGACGGCGTCGTCTGGGTGCAGGCACCCGGGTTCCGCGAGGGGACGTGCCTGCTGGATATCGGGGACATGAACCACGAGGTCGAGTTCCGCAGCGGGTCAGAAACCCTCAGCCTCCCGGCCTGGCCCCAGGAACCCGGCGATCCGATGCCCGACCTCCACGATGCCCTCGTTCTCGGCCTCCGCGACTACATGATCAAATGCGGATTCCGGACCGCCGTTCTCGGGCTCAGCGGCGGGATCGACAGCGCGGTCACCGCCTGCCTGGCCGTCGAGGCGCTTGGCGCCGCGCACGTCACCGGCGTGGCGATGCCCTCGCCGTTTTCCTCCGGCCACAGCGTCGAGGATGCCGTCGCGCTCGCCGAGAACCTCGGCATGGCATGCCTCAAAATTCCGATCACAGAATCCTTCTCCGCGCTCAAAGCCCAGATGGCGGACGCATTCGCCGGACGGGCGGAGGATCTCACGGAGGAAAACATGCAGGCCAGGCTCCGCGGGGTCACGCTCATGTCCCTCTCAAACAAGTTCGGGCACCTGCTGCTCACGACCGGAAACAAGAGCGAGCTCGCAGTCGGCTACTGCACGCTCTACGGCGACATGTGCGGCGGCCTCGCCGTCCTCTCCGACCTCCCGAAAACCCTCGTTTACCAGCTGGCCGAATTCATCAATCGCCGCGCAGGACGCGACATCATCCCCCGCCGGACGATCGAAAAGCCGCCGAGCGCGGAGCTGCGCCCGGACCAGACGGACCAGGACACCCTCCCCCCTTACGACCTCCTGGACGAAATCCTTCGCCTCTATATCGAGGAGAACCTCGGCGCCGCCGCCATCATCGCGCGCGGGTTTGACGAGGAAACCGTCCGCTGGGTGATCCGGCGCGTCGACCTGAACGAATACAAGCGCGAGCAGGCGGCACCCGGACTCAAGGTGACCGGCCGCGCGTTCGGCATCGGCCGCCGGATGCCGCTCGCCCAGCGGTTCGTTTCGGAGGCCGCCCCGTGACCGGCCTCCCGGTCATCGGGATCACCTCCGGCGATCCTGCCGGGATCGGGCCCGAGGTGATCCGCGCCGCGCTCGCCTCCGGCCGCCTTCCAGAGGGCTTCCGCTACGACATCACCGGCCCGATGTCGGGCCACCCGCCGGGCGAACCGGGCGAGTCCGGTGCCCGCGAAGCCGCCGAAGCCCTCGAGGCCGCAGCGGCCAAGCTCCTCGCGGGCGAATGGCACGCCGTCGTCACCGGGCCGGTCTCAAAACAGGCGCTCCACCAGGTCGGGTATCCGTTCCCCGGACAGACCGAATTTTTTGCCGCGCGCTCCGCCACAGAAAATTTTGCGATGTGCCTGACCGGCGGCCCGCTGACCGTCGCGCTCGTGACCGCGCACGTCCCGCTCGCCGATGTCGCCGCGATCCTTTGCCCAAGCGAGATCGTCCGGGTCGGGCGCCTGCTCGCAGATTTTTTGCGGCGGACCGGCACCGCCGCCCCGCGGATCGCCGTTGCCGGCCTGAACCCGCATGCCGGCGAAGGGGGCGACCTCGGACGCGAGGAGATCGACATCATCGCCCCGGCAGTAGAAATCCTCCGAGGCGCGGGCAACTTCAGCGGCCCCTACCCGCCGGACACGGTTTTTCATCGCGCGGCCGCAGGCGAGTTTGACGGCGTCCTCTGCATGTACCACGACCAGGGGCTCATTCCGCTCAAGCTCCTCGCCTTCGACTGCGGAGTGAACGTCACGCTCGGGCTGCCGTTCGTGCGCACCAGCCCGGACCACGGAACCGCCTTCGCGATCGCCGGAAAAGGCACCGCCCGGCCGGAGAGCATGATCGCCGCGATCCAGCTCGCCGCCCGGATGCTCGCCGCAGAGGCCCACAAATAAACCCGAAAACGTCGGTTACGAAACGGGTTCCCCGTTCCGCTACAGGAATCGCGGTTTTCGGGATAAAAAAACCCTCCTCCATGCGGCGGCACGGAGGAGGGGGTGTTCGATAAACTTTTATTCTTCCATAACCGCCGCCTTCACGATCTCCGAGAAGCTGCGGGATTCCAGCGCGGCGCCGCCAACGAGCGCGCCATCGATGTCCGGCTGGCCGAGGAGGACCGCCGCATTCGCCGGCTTCACGCTGCCGCCGTACTGGATCCGAACCTTGTCCGCCGTCTCGGCATTGGTCAGGGAGGCCAGGACCGAGCGCACGTGCGCGTGGGCCTCCTGAGCCTGCTCGGGCGAGGCGTTGCGGCCGGTGCCGATCGCCCAGACCGGCTCGTAGGCAACCACCACATCCAGCATCTGCTCCGCAGAGACCCCCGCAAGGCTTCCTTTCAGCTGCGTTTCGAGCACCAGCTTTTCCTGGCCGGAGTCCCGCTCCTCCAACGTCTCGCCCACGCAGAGGATCGGCTTGAGCTCGGAGGCCAGCGCCGCGTGCACCTTCTTATTGATCAGCGCATCGGTCTCGCCAAAAATCTGACGCCGCTCGCTGTGGCCGAGGATCACGTGCCGCACGAAGAGCTCGCGCAGCATCGCCGCGCTGATCTCCCCGGTGTAGGCGCCGGACGCCTCGAAATACATGTTCTGCGCGCCCAGCCGGATCTTCTGCGATCCGCCCAGGAGCTCGGACATCTTCGCGATCGCGGTGAATGGCGGCGCAATCACGATCTCCACCCCGTTCACGTCCTCGACATCGAGACGAAAATCCTCCAGGAAGCTTTCCGTCTCGCTGACGGTCATGTTCATTTTCCAGTTTGCGGCGATGATTTTTTTACGCATAAGAGTTTGATTTGAGCTGCCTAGTCTACCGGCTCGTCAGGCATCCCGCAATAGCGATTCAAATTTCGTTCTTGATCAAGCCACCCGGCCGGACGATTCTTTCGATTCGTAACGGGCCGTGGCTCAGCTTGGTAGAGCGCTTGAATGGGGTTCAAGAGGTCGAGAGTTCGAATCTCTCCGGCCCGATTCCTCAGTTTTGACAACTGGAGCTTGCGCGAACTGCGACCGCATTTTGCGACATGCAAATGACGCGCGTGTGCAGGGGCTCTTTAATTGGAGGCAATGCATGCGCTCTCGTAGCACTCAGGCCGACAAATGTCATTTTCGGAAAGAGAGTCTGGTATAACAGACTTTAAGTAACGCGATGTCGTATATATCGGATATTATGTCCCATGTCACATAATTCTTCCCCGCCTTTGCCCGCCGTCCATGCCCTGCGAAAGCTCGGGCGCGACCTGGCGTTTGCGCAGCATCAAGCGGAAGCGGTCAGATTATTCGGCGGGATTTTGACGATCACGCTTTACAGGGAAATCGACTCTTGGCGATAGTCACGGGCTCGCGATGAGAAATGAAATTGGCATTGGGCTGGCCGGGTTCGGCACGGTGGGGGCAGGGGTCTATAAAAACCTCGCCCGCAACGGGGCATTGATCGAGCAGCGGACGGGCGCTGCGTTTTCTGTCCGCCGGATCGCGGTGCGCGACCTCAAAAAGCCGCGCGACGTCGAGGCGCCGGCTGCCCTGTTCACGACCGACCCGAGCGACCTGATCGCCGACCCGTCGGTCCAGATCGTGGTCGAGCTGATGGGCGGGATCGAAATCCCGCTGGCCTTCGTGCGCCGGGCGATCGGGGCCGGGAAGACGGTCATCACCGGGAACAAGGCGCTCCTCGCCGAGCATGGCAAAGAGATTTTTGAACTGGCTGCGCAGAAGAACGTTCCGGTGTTTTTCGAGGCGGCCGTGGCGGGCGGGATCCCGATCATCAAGGCTGTCCGCGAGGCGTTCGTCGGCAACCGGTTCGAGTCGATCCACGGGATCCTCAATGGGACGAGTAACTACATTTTGTCCCGGATGGCCGACGCCGGGCTGGAGTTTGCGCCCGCGCTCGAGGAGGCGCAGAAGCTCGGCTACGCCGAGGCGGATCCCGCGCTCGACGTGAACGGATGGGATGCGGCGCACAAGGCGATCATCCTGGCCTCGCTGGCGTACGGGTTCTGGGTCGAGCCGTCGCGCGTGCTGGTCGAGGGGATCGAGCGGGTCACGGCAGCGGACATCCGGTTTGCCGACGAGCTCGGCTACCGGATCAAGCTGATCGCCACGATCAAGGCGGATGCGAAGGACGAGATCGAGGTCCGGGTGGTGCCGACGCTCATCCCAAAATCGCACGTCCTGGCCTCGGTCAACGGGGTCTTCAATGCGGTGGCGGTGCGCGGGGATGTGGTCGGCGATGCGCTTTTCTACGGGCGCGGGGCCGGTCAGGATCCGACGTCGAGCTCCGTGCTCGGCGATCTGGCCGAGGCGGCGATCAAGCTCGGCTCGCCGCGCGAGGGCTGCGGGTTTGCGACCCACGACCTCTACGGAACGTGCAAGCCGGTCGCCGATTCGGTCTCAAAGTTTTACCTCCGCCTTGGGGTCGAGGACCGTCCGGGCGTGCTGGCGCAGATTGCCGGGGCGCTCGGCGCTGCTGATATCGGGATCCTCTCGGTGATCCAGCCGGAGAGCCCGGAGCCCGGCGCAATCCCGCTCGTCCTCACGCTGCACGATGCCCCGCTCGGCCGGATGCGCTCGGCGGCGGCGGCGCTGGCCGCGCTCCCGAGCGTCAAATCCGAGCCCCTGCTTCTCCACATGGAATCCTTTACGTGAACGCACCACTCCACGACCGCGGGGTCATCTCCCGATACAGAGACCACCTGCCGGTGACCGAGGCCACTCCGGTCATCTCGCTCAACGAGGGCTCCACGCCGCTCATCCACTCCCCGCGCCTCAGCGAGCGCACGGGCGCGGAGGTTTATCTGAAGTACGAGGGGCTGAACCCGACCGGGTCGTTCAAGGACCGCGGCATGACGGTCGCCCTCTCGAAGGCCGTCGAGCGCGGGGCCACCACGGTCATCTGCGCCTCGACGGGCAACACGTCGGCCGCGGCCGCCGCCTACGCCGCGCGCGCCGGGATCCGCTGCGCCGTCCTCCTCCCGGCGGGAAAAATTGCTGCCGGGAAGCTGGTCCAGGCGTTTGCGTACGGGGCGAAGGTTGTGGCGATTCGCGGGAACTTTGACGACGCGCTCCGCCTGGTGCGCGAGTTCGGCGGGGTCGATGGGGTCGCGATCGTGAACTCGATCAACCCGGACCGGATCGAGGGCCAAAAGACAGCGTCCTTCGAGATCATCGAAGAGCTCGGCGACGCGCCGGACATCCATATTCTTCCGGTCGGAAATGCAGGGAACATCACCGCGTATTGGAAGGGGTATCGCGAGTTCCATGCCGCCGGACGCGCGACCCGGCTCCCGAAAATGACCGGCTTCCAAGCGGCCGGATCGGCCCCGATTTTCCACGGCCACCCGGTCGACCCGCATACCATCGCCACGGCGATCCGGATCGGGAACCCCGCGAGCTGGGTGGGGGCGAACGCCGCGGTGAGCGAATCCGGCGGATGCATCGATATCGTCACCGATCAGGAAATCCTCGATGCCCAAAAGTGGCTGGCCTCGCACGAGGGGATCTTTGTCGAACCGGCCAGCGCGGCGAGCGTGGCCGGGCTCCTGAAGTGCCTCGGCGCCGGTCGCTGCCAGGCCTGCCCGTTTGCCGCCCCGCTCCGCCCGGGCGCAAAAATCGTCCTGACCGTCACCGGCCACGGGCTCAAGGACCCGGATGCGCCGGTCAAACACGGCGGCTTCGCCCCGCTCGAGGCCGATGCGGACTTGACCGCGGTTCGACGGGTGCTTGACTGAGTTTTTTTTCATGCCAATCGTCGTTCAAAAATACGGGGGAACCTCCGTCGGGAATCCGGAGCGGATCATGGGTGTCGCGCGCCGGGTCGTCGAAACCCAGCGCTCCGGAAACTCGGTGGTGGTCGTCGTCTCCGCGATGTCTGGGGTGACCGACGGGCTCATCAAGCTGGCCAGGCAGGTTTCCGACAAGCCGACCGAGCGCGAGATGGACGTTCTGCTGGCGACTGGCGAGCAGACGACGATCGCGCTGACCGCGATGGCGATCCACACGCTCGGCGCTCAGGCTGTGTCGCTCACCGGCGCGCAGGCCGGGATCATCACCGACGGGATCCACACGAAGGCGAAGATCGCGAACATCTCGCCCCGCCAGATCCGCAAGCACCTCCGCGAGGGGGCGATCTGCATCGTCGCCGGATTTCAGGGCCAAACCCTGCACGGGCACATCACCACTCTCGGCCGCGGGGGCTCGGACCTCACCGCGATCGCCGTCGCCGCCGCCCTCAAGGCCGACATGTGCGAGATCTACACCGATGTGGATGGCGTCTATACCTGCGACCCGCGGGTCGTTCCGAACGCCCGCAAGCTCGAGACGATCGACTACGACGAGCTCCTCGAAATGGCGAGCTCCGGGTCGAAAGTCATGCAGTCAAGGTCGGTCGAGTTCGCAAAAAAATTTCAGGTACCTTTCGAGGTGCGGAGCAGTTTTAACAACAACCGGGGGACCATAGTGAAAGAAGAACAACACGGGCTCGAGAATGTCGTCGTTCGCGGCGTGAGCATCGAGCGGAGCCAGGCAAAAGTCACAATCACGAACGTTCCCGACCATCCGGGCACGGCCTCGAGGATCTTCACCGCGCTCGCGGACGCAAGCGTCATCATCGACGTCATCGTCCAGAACGTCTCGGTGAGCGGGTCGACCGACATCTCGTTTACGATGAGCAAGGACGAGCTCGAAAAGCTCGGCGGCCTGATCGACCGGGTCGCGAAGGAGATCGGTGCCGGGGCGGTCATTAAGACCGGCGGGATCGCGAAGCTCAGCGTCGTTGGGATCGGGATGCGCTCGCACTCGGGCGTCGCCGCCAAACTTTTTGAATGCCTCGGGGCCGGCGGGGTGAACATCCAGATGATTTCGACTTCGGAGATCAAAATTGCGGTGATCATCGAGGAGTCGAAGATCGAGGCCGCCGCGAACCTCGCCCACGAGGCGTTCGGCCTCGGCGCGGAAAAGTAGGCCGGCCAAGATGATCTCGCCCTGCCTGAGCGTTGTTGTTCCAGTCTATAACGAGGCAAAAACTCTCGGCGGGGTCCTGGCGACCGTGCTCGCCCAGCCGGATGTGGCCGAGGTGATCGCGGTCGACGATGCGTCGCACGATCAATCCTGGGCGGTGCTGGAGGAACTCGCGGCCCGCGAGCCCCGTCTCAAGATCGCCCGGCACGAGTTCAATCAGGGCAAGGGGGCGGCCCTGCGGACCGGGATCGCCCGCTGCACCGCGCCGGTCGTCATCATCCAGGACGCCGACCTCGAATACGATCCCGCCGAGTACCCGCGGCTGCTGAACCCGATCCGCGCAAACAAGGCCGACGCGGTCTTCGGGTCAAGGTTCCTCGGATCCGATGCGCATCGCGTCCTCTATTTCTGGCACTTTCTTGGAAACCAGTTCCTGACGCTGCTCTCGAACATGGCGACAAATTTGAACCTCTCCGACATGGAGTCGTGCTACAAGATGTTCCGCCGCGAGCTGATCCAGTCGATCAAGATCGAGGAGGATCGGTTCGGGTTCGAGCCGGAGGTCACCGCCAAAATGGCCCGTTCGGGCGCAAGGATTTACGAGGTCGCGATCTCGTACCACGGGCGCACGTACGCTGAGGGAAAAAAGATCACCTGGAAGGATGGCTTCCAGGCGCTCTGGTGCATCCTTAAGTACAATTTCCTCGCAGCCAGCCCAGCACATCCGCCGGCCTGATCCCGGCGAGGCATTCGCCCGGGACGCCGCGCGGGCAGGTCGTCCGGCGGGATTTCAGGCAGCGGCAATCCCGCACGTCGGCCGTCCCAGCTCCATGCAGCGGGCTCCAGTGGTCGGCCCGCGATGGCCCGAAGTGGATCAGCATCTTCTTTTCGAGGGCCGCAGCAATATGCGCGGGCGCGGTGTCGGACCCCCAGTAGGCGGAGGTCAGCGAAACCATCGCGACGAGCTCGTGCCAATCGAGGTCGTCAAAGACCCGCACGCCCGGAAGACCCGCCGTGCAGGCCGCCACATGGTGGCGCTCGGCGGGAGCTCGCCCGCACGTCACAACCACCCCCAGGCCATCGGCGAGTGCGCCTGCGAGAACCGTCCGGACAACGTCCGCCGGGATCGCCTTCTGCATGTCGCGCGAGGTGACGTGGGCATGGAAAAATGGTGTTTGCGGGAGGCGGGCGCGGCACGCCGCGATTGCGGCCGCGCGCGGAACAAGCCCGAAGTGAAATCTCTGTGATGGCACCCCGCACGCTTCGAGCAGCTCGAGCCGCTGCACGAGCGTATGGGGTTTATTTTTTTTGTGAGGCGGCCGGAAGTGGTAGGCGGCGCGGCGGAGCGACCAGGCGGGGAGCTTCGGCCGTTCGTAGGCGACACGGAACGATGCCCGCGTGGCCAGGGCGATGAGTGCGCTCCTGTCGTTGCCGGTGAAGTCGATCGCCCAGTCATAGCGGCGCGTGCGCACCAGGGCGGCTGCTTCGGCGGCAAGCCCCCTCGGCCACTCGATCACCTGCGAGACGTCCTGGCAGTCGTCGAGGGCGCACGCGGTTCCGGACGCCACGACGGCATCGACCTGCGCCCCGGGGAAGGCCGCCCGCAGGGCGTGCAGGCACGGGCGCAGAAGCAGGGTGTCGCCCAAGTACCGCACGCAGATCACCAGGATCCTTTGCGGCGTGGCGGGTTTGTCGTTCATCTGGCGGTCCTCTCCAGGCACGACTTCAGCCCTTCAAATACCTGCTGTGGCGCGATGGCGCTCATCGAGACCTCGCTGGGCGACCGGTATCCGGCCGGCCGGGGAAGCGAGATGACGACGTGCTTTTCCAGTTCGGCGGTTGGTCCCACGCGGGTGGGGCCGGGGGTCGGATGCAGGAGCGCGACTACCGGCGTGCCGATCGCAAACCCGAGATGCATGATGCCCGTATCGGTCGAGACCAGGCAGCGGGCCCGCTCGAGTAACGCGGCGGAAAGCGGAAACGGCAGCCGGCCGACAACATCAAAAAACGGGAGCTCCCCGGCCAGCGTCGCGAAGCGGTCCGCCTTTTCCCGGTGATCGGGCCCGCCGAGAAGAATCAGCGGCCCGACGCCGGCCGCCTGCGATAGCCGGGCGAGCTCGACAAAATGTTCGACCGGCCAGTCGCGGAACCCGGCCCCGCCCCCGCCAAGCTGGAGGACGATCGCAGGCTCCGCCGGAATCTGAAGCTCGCGCAGCTTTTGATCCAGAGCCGCCCGGTCGGCGTCCGCAACCGAATAAACCATGCGCACGTCTTTGTCCGAGGCGCCCGCCGCGCGGGCGATCTGCACCGCCTGCACCGCGAGGTGGGCCTTGCGAAGGGGCGGGTCAGAAATATTCGTCGCGCAGAGCCAGGGCATCCGGGTCCGCCACTCCAGCCCAACCGTCGCATCCCTTGCCAGGAGGTATCCGAGGCACCGGGCCTCCGGGTCGTGGCAGCTTAAAAAAAGCACGGCATCCCACGGCCCGCGCGCCCGGAGGCTTCGCCAGAGCGAAAGGAAGGCGAGCGGACCCTTCCGGAGAAAATGGAGCTTTGCGAGGTGCGGGTTGTGCTGGGAGATATCGCGCCGGCGGTGATGAACGACCGCCTCGATAGTGATGCCGGGGAACCTCTCTGCGATCGCGCGGATCCCCGCCGAATCCAGCAGCGAATCTCCAAGCCCGGCGGTCGAAAAAACCAGAACCCGGCTGGAGGCACCGAGGGCAGCGGGATTGCTGCGGGGAGGACGGATCCAAGCCAGCAGGCCGAAGACGGCCCGGTAGGCAAAAAGGTTAAAGGCAGACGAGAGGCTGAGGGTGCCCTTGCGTTTCCCGGGAGCCGCCACGGGTTTTATCTGACGACCGACTTGCCGTCCGACATCCCGGCGGGCGCAATCCCACCGACCGGCTGCGGCTTGGGGATCCCGTCCTTGAGCATGCGCGTGTACGGCCCGTTGACCTTCTGCGGGAAGTACATGTCACGGCGGTTTTCCAGGGTCGTGCACGACGAAAACATGAGGGCCGACCCCGCGAGAACAAAGAGGGAAACTTTCACGGGGCAAAGCTAAACCGCTTCTGCCGGTCCCTGTCAATCTCACGTTCGCGCCCGAAGGCTTGACGGGCACATCTCCTCAAGTTGCAAAAACGGGATCCACCTTGAGGAATCATGTTTGGAGTTCCGCCTTTAGGCGGTGCTTTTTGTGCTGCTACCTCACTCGCCAGCCGCCTAAAGGCGGAACTCCGAACCCGGACCTCCGCCTCACAGACGTGCAGCCTTTCGGAGATGCGCCCGAAGGCTTGATCTAGCGAGCCATCACCCGTACACTAAATGTCTTTTCCCATGAAACCCGTTACCATCTATGACACCACGCTGCGCGACGGCACGCAGGGGACCGGCATCTCATTCTCGGTGCTGGATAAGATTCGCGTCGCAGAAAAGCTGGACGGCTTCGGGGTGGATTTTATCGAGGGCGGGTGGCCGGGATCGAACCCGCGCGACGTCGCGTTTTTTGAGGAGGCCGCGAAGCGCACGTGGAAATCCGCCAAGATTGCGGCGTTCGGGAGCACCCGCCGCGGAGGGGTTGCGGTCCAGGACGACGCGCAGGTCCGCACGCTGCTCGAGGCCAAGACCCCGGTCGTGACGATCGTGGGAAAAACGTGGCTGCTCCATGTCACCGAGGTCCTCTCGGTGAGTCCGGAGGAAAACCTCGCGATGATCGGCGAGACGGTCGCCCACCTCAAAACCCACGAGCGCGAGGTCTTTTACGATGCCGAACATTTTTTCGATAGCTACAAGGACGACCCGGAGTACTCGCTGAAGACCGTCCAAGCCGCCCGCGACGCGGGGGCGGACCTCGTCGTGCTCTGCGACACCAACGGCGGATCGCTGCCGGACGAGGTCGGACGGATCACCGGCGAGGTGATCGCCGCGCTCGGCTGCCCGGTCGGGATCCACACTCACAACGACTCCGGCCTCGGGGTTGCGAACGCCCTAGCCGCGGTGGCCGCCGGTGCCAGCCAGGTTCAGGGAACGATCAACGGGTATGGCGAGCGCGTGGGAAATTGCAACCTCACCACGATCATCCCGACCCTCCAGGTGAAGCTCGGCGTCCGCGTCGTGCCCGACTTGGCGCGCCTGCGCGAGGTGTCAAGGTTTGTCGACGAGCTCGCCAACGTGCCGCAGGATATCCGCGCCCCCTACGTAGGGACCGCTGCGTTCACGCACAAGGGCGGGCTCCACGTGCATGCCGTGCAAAAGCTGGCCCGCTCGTACGAGCACATGGATCCCACCCTGATCGGGAATGCCCAGACGATCCTGGTCTCCGACATGTCCGGGCAGAGCAACATCCTGGCAAAGGCCAACGAGCTCGGATTCGATTTTCAAAAAGGGGCCCCCGAGGTCGCCGCCATCCTCCGGCAAGTCAAGGAGAGCGAGGCGGCCGGTTACGAATTTGAGGCGGCCGACGCCTCGTTCGACCTGCTCGTCCGCCGCACGCTCGGACGTCACCGTCCGCTCTTTGACCTGCGCGAGTACCACTGCTCGTTCCGCCGCTCGGCGCTGCACGGGTTCACAACGTGCGAGGCCACGGTGAAACTTCAGGTCGGCGGCGTCGCCGAGTACACGGTCGAGGAGGGCGATGGCCCGGTCAATGCCCTCGATGCCGCGCTGCGCAAGGCGCTGCGAGGATTTTATCCTTGGATCGACGACCTCCAGCTCGCCGACTACAAAGTACGCATCGTCGATGGCTCGCGCGGCACGGCCGCCAAGACCCGCGTCCTCATCGTCTCCACCAGCGGCTCCTCAACGTGGGGCACGGTCGGGGTCTCGGACAACATCATCGAGGCCAGCTGGCTCGCGCTCGTGGACAGCTTCGAATTCCACGGCCTCAAGCGCCAAGGCACCTGAGTTGCCCCGCCCGTCGCCCGTCGCCCGTTGAAGCCCGAAGGGCTGCCTTGAAATTAGCCGGTGGCGTCAGCCACCGGAATCTCGTAGAGAGATGCCAACCGCCCCGGCAGGGGCGCAGGACCCCCATGCCGTTCTTAAATATGTCGCTCCATGAGTAGGGCGTTTTCTGCGCACGGCATTTGTGGTGACGCATCCAACGCCCCTGCCGGGGCGGGATCGAATCCTACGGATGTCCGGTGGCTGACGCCACCGGCTAATTTCCGTTGGCCCTCCGGGCCGCGTCACCGCGCAAACCGTCCGTCACCGCGCAATCCGTCGCCCTGCCGCGCAAACCGTCCCTCGCTGCGCAAACCGTCCCTCGCTGCGCAAACCGTCCCTCGCCGCGCAATCCGTCCCTCGCCGCGCAATCCGTCCCTCGCCGCGCAATCCGTCCCTCGCCGCGCAATCCGTCCCTCGCCGCGCAAACCGCCGCGATGCACGTTGAGGCCCGAAGGGCTGTTCCGAAATTAGCCGGTGGCGTCAGCCACCGGAATTTCGTATAGAAAGGCCAACCGCCCTGGCAGGGGCGGAAGAACCCCATGCCATCCACGCACCTCTCCCTCCATTACCACATCATTTTCAGCACCAAAAACCGCGTGCCAGCGATAGCCGCCGGGTGGCGCGACCGCTTACATGCCTACCTCGGAGGTGTCGTGCGAAACCTCGAGGGGGGAACGCCCGAGGCGATCGGGGGGGTCGCTGACCACGTCCACTTGCTGATCGGCCTGCGCGCATCGGCGAAACTCGCCGATGTTGTGCGCGACGTGAAGGCCGTCTCATCCCGCTGGGTGCATGAGGAAATCGGTAACAGAAAATTCGCATGGCAGGAGGGGTACGGAGCATTCACCGTCAGCGCATCCCAGCGGGAGCAGGTGCGGGACTACATCGCCCGGCAGGAGGATCATCATCATAAAAGGACATTTCAGGAGGAATATCTCGACCTCCTGAAACGCAGTGGCGTGGAATACGACGAGCGGTATTTGTGGTGACGCATCCAGCGCCCCTGCCGGGGCGGGATTGAATCCTACGGATATCCGGTGGCTGACGGCACCGGCTAATTTCCTCCGGCCCTCCGGGCCGCGCTGCCGCGCTGAAGCCCGAAGGGCTGCCCCGAAATTAGCCGGTGGCGTCAGCCACCGGGATTTCGTATAGAAATGCCAACCGCCCCGGCAGGGGCGCAGGAGCCGCATGCCGTGCACACATGTGTCGCTCCATTACCATGTCGTTTTCGACGCACCACATTTGTCGCCACGCATCCAGCGCCCCTGCCGGGGCGGATTTGAATCCTACGGATATCCGGTGGCTGACGCCACCGACTAATTTCTGTTGGCCCTCCGGGCCGCGCGAATTCCACGGCCTCAAGCGCCGCGGCGGTACTCCTGGCGCATGACCCAGGCGGCCAGGGCGAGGAGGATGACCGCGCGCAGGACGCCGCCGGCGGGGGTGACTTGCAGGAATGGAATGCTTCCGAAACACGAGCAGGAAACGTCAAGCCCGCGGAGCCAGGCGGTGGCATAAAAGACGGTGAAGGCGGCGGCCAACCCGGTGGCTGCAAGAGCGCCTTGAAATCCGAACCTTCCGCCCAGCAGGGCGGCTCCGGCGAGGATTTCAAACAGGGGAACGCCGAGCGCGAGGGGGACGATGAGCGGGCTCGGCACGAGTTGGAAGCTGGCCAGGCCGCCGGCAAATCCCGCTGGTTCGAGAAATTTTAAAATCCCGGCTGTTAGGAAGACGGCAGCGAGCGTGAGGCGGGCGATCATGGCTGGTTCCCGGATGCCGACCATTCGTCCCACCCTCCCGCGAAGACCGAGACATTTTGAAATCCCTTCGCGACAAGTGCAGAGGCGACACGGTAGCTGTCCGGGCAATCCCCGCCTGAGCAGTACACGATCAGCGGGGTCGCAGGGTCGGATGCGAGGCCGCCAAAATCGCCGCCGGCCACGCGGGACGCCGGGATATTGATCGCCCCCGGAAGGTGGCCGCCCTCAAAAAAATCCGGCTCGCGCGCATCGATGAAGACGGACGTCTTGTTTCGGTCGGCCGACGTGATGCCCGCGAGGCTGACCGTAGGGATTCGGGACTCCGCCGGCAGGCGCTGGGCGCGCGGTTTGTAGGCGAGTGGGAGGGGATCGGGACGGAGGAAATTGAGCGCCATGCCAGCGCCCATGCAGGAAAGAAACGCGAGGCCGACGAGTGCCGCGTCGCGAAGCATGGGGATGGTGCGGAACATCCGGTTAGGGATTGGGGAGAACAATGCGGAGGACGAGCTTGTGCTTTTCGTTGTCCGAAGTTCGGACGATAATCCCCTTCACCTGCTCGCCGGTCCGGTTTCCGACATCAAAGCGAACGTCGAGAGTCCCCTTGCCCCCGGCCGGAACGTCTTTGATATCGGGCTTTGCGGAGGTGCATCCGCACGAGGTCTGGACGCTGGAGATCGCAATCGCCTCGGGACCCGGATTGCGAAACGGAAACGTCACGGCAATCGACTTTTCGCCTGGCTCGGCCTTCACATCGCGGAAGGTCGTCTCCCATGCGAGGCCGGCCCACGCCGAGGGGACCACGAAGGTCATGAGGAGAAGAATCCTGCGCACCCTCCCGTTGTGCCCCTTCCCCCCCGGCATTTGAATCAAAATCTTTTGGTTGCCTGCGTCCCGCATAAAACCGGCTTGCGGCGTGGGCGCCCGCCCGGGCACTCTCGTGTCCGCATGCCAACAAACATCTCCTGCTACCGGTTCGCCGAGCTGAAGGATCTCAAGCCGTTGCGCGGCCAGCTCGCCGGGTTTTGCCGCGAGCGCGGCCTGAAGGGGACGATCCTCCTCAGCACCGAGGGGATCAACCTGTTTGTTGCCGGGCAGCGGGAGGATGTGGATGCCCTCGTCGAAAAAATCCGGGGCATCTCCGGCCTGGAGGCGCTTGCTCCGAAATATAGCGAGAGCGCGCACCAGCCGTTCACTCGCATGCTGGTCCGCATCAAAAAGGAAATCATCGCGTTCGGGGTTGAGGGGATCAACCCGGCGGTGCGCACGTCCCCGAAGCTGGCCGCCGCCGACCTCCGCCAATGGCTCGACGAGGGCCGTCCGGTCACGCTGCTCGATACCCGGAACGACTACGAGGTCAAGCTCGGGACGTTCGAGGGCGCGCTCGACCTCGGGATTGGCAACTTCCGGGATTTTCCCGAGGCGGTCGGCCGGCTTCCGGAGGAGATGAAATCCCAGCCGGTCGTGATGTTCTGCACCGGCGGGATCCGCTGCGAAAAAGCCGGCCCCTACATGGAGAGCGCCGGGTTTGAGCAGATCTACCAGCTGGACGGCGGGATCCTGAAATACTTTGAGGAATGCGGCGGCACCCACTACCGCGGGGAGTGCTTCGTGTTTGACCAGCGGGTCGGGGTTGATCCGGCGCTGCAGGAAACTGGCTCGACGCAGTGTTATGTCTGTCAGTCCCCGCTTACTCCCGACGAGCAGAATGACCCGCGCTATGTGCCCGGCGCCTCGTGCCCGCACTGCTTCCGCACGCCAGAGGAGAAGATGTGCCTGTCCATCCAGGCGCGCGAGGCCGCGATGCAGGCGATCGCCGACCCCCTGCCCGGGAGCACCCCCTACGACAACTTGCGCCCGGTCCTTATCCCCGCAGCTTACGATCGAAGGACGCTCCGGGAATTTCTCAACGGCGTCTTCCCTCACCATGCACCGGAAAAATGGGAGCGCGTGTGTGCGGCCGGGCATTTCCAGACCCCGGATGGCACCACCGTCGCCGCAGATCAAGCTGTCCGCGCGGGCGAACGTTACGAGTACCGGATGTCCGGGGTCGTCGAGCCCGCAGTGAACCTGGCGATCAGGATCCTCCACGAGGACGAGGCGCTGATCGTGGTCGACAAACCCTCCCCGCTCCCGATGCACCCGGGCGGTCGGTTTAATAAAAACACGCTCCAATATTTTCTCGCGCACGCATTCGCCCCGCAGCGCCCGCGCCCGGCCCACCGGCTCGATGCGAATACATCCGGCCTCGTCATCTGGACCCGGACCCGCCACTTTGCCAAGCTCCTCCAACCCCAGTTCGCAGCCGGCGAGGTCTCAAAGGTCTACCTGGTCCGAACGCTCGGCCATCCTGCGGAGGACACGTTTTCCTGCCGCGCCCGGATCGGCACCGCGCCGGGGGCGCTCGGCTCCCGGCAGGTCGATGAAGCCAACGGCCGGGATGCCCAAACGGATTTCCGGGTCCTCCGTCGCGATCCCGACGGCACCGCCCTTCTCGAGGCGCGCCCGCTCACAGGCCGCACGAACCAAATCCGCATCCACCTCTGGCAGCTCGGCCTCCCGGTCAGCGGCGACCCGGCCTACCTTCCAAATGGGAGCCTGGGAGAAACCATGACCCTCGCCCCTACAGCTCCCCCACTCTGCCTCCACTCGTGGAAGCTTTCCCTCCGGCATCCGCTCACCGGCCAACCGGTGGCGTGGGAAGCCACGCCGCCAAGCTGGGCAGGATTTTCGATCTCAGGCTGAACGTATTGCATAGGAGCGCGCTGAACCCTGCTTTGCGCCTTGATTTAAGTAAGGAGTCTGGTAAGATGCATTGCATGCAAGCAACACTTACTTCCAAGGGCCAAATCACGCTGCCGGTGGCAATCCGGCGGAAGCTTGCTTTGGAGGCGGGCGACGTACTGGAATTTGACGAGACCGTTCCCTACATCAAGGCCTGCAAGCCATTTGACCGGGGCCAAATGAGCAAAGCCATCGGCCGGGGCAAGTCCCGGATGCCCGCGCGGAGCAGCGTGGCATGGATCGAGGAACTGCGCGGACCAGTCGATCCGGCATGATCACGGCGGTTGACACATCGGTTCTTCTCGCCATCGATCTTGGCGAACCAGAGGCCGAGGCCTGGGTCGAATCATTGGCCAATGCCCGGGAAAAGGGCGGGCTTGTGATCTGCGATGTCGTGGCGGCCGAGTTTTTCGCCGTTGTCCAGCGACGGGCTGCCTTTGATGCAACATTGGACGATCTGGGGATCCGCCCGGTCCCGGCCACGTTGGAAGCGGCCTGCGCGGCGGGCACCGCATTCCGAAAGTATCGCGATTCGGGCGGCCCGAGGGAACATCTCGTCCCGGATTTCCTCATTGCCGCCCACGCTCTGACCGACTGCGATGCGCTCGCAGCCGCTGACCTTGGCTACCTGCGCCGGTATTTCCGCGGTCTGCGCGTGCTCGGGCCGGCATGGAAGGGGTAAAAATTATCACTCGCGGGCACCATGGTGTCTGGGAATATTGTTTGAGATCGGTTGTGGCTATACCATCTCCAACGTGCTGGGATCCGCCAAACAAATCAGAGCGTGAAGAACGGCAAAACCCGGCGCCTTCCCGCTCCGTTCGCTTTGCAGGACCAGCCCTCCCTCCCTCACCGGATCGACCCGCTGCTGAATGCGAGGGTGGCGAGGCTCGCGGCGATCGCTTGGTCGGATTCCGCCGCCAGCGCCCGGGCCTGGGCATCGGCCGAGCGGGCGGCCAGAACCTCCTGGATCGGGTTGATTCCCTGCGAAAAACCGGCGAGGAGCGATTCGTAGGTCGACCGTGAGGCTTTTTGCAAGGCCTCGGCCGCCTCGCGCTGGGCCAGGGCGTTTTTTGCACGGGTGTAGGCGCGCCAGACCTCCGCGATCGTCCGCTCCCTCGAAAGGGCGAGCTCCTCCTCGGCGGCGCCCATTGCCGAGGCGGCCGCACGATTTTTATTTTCGTCGGCGAATCCGGTGAACGCCGGCCACTGGACGGTGAGGAAGCCCGCGTAATTCTGGAGGCCGAAGCCGAAGGCGTCGAGCGGGCCGGCATTCTGAACCGACGAGTCGAACCGGCTGTAACCGGCAACCCCGGTGAGCGCGAGCTTCGGCAGGCGGTCGGCCCTCGAGGCGCGGAGCTCGGCCTCCCGGGCCTGCACCACAGCGACCTTGGCAAGGAGGTCCGGCCGCTTCCGCAGAGCGGCTTTCACGTAGTTGTCTAGGGGCTCCTGAAGGCCTTTGCTCAGCTTTCCAAAATCGGCCGGAGCCAGCCGGATCTGCTGCCCCGGAGAAAGCCCGATGGCCTCGGCCAGGTCGACCGATGCAAGGCCGGCAGCCGCCTGGGCGGACGTCAGCCCGTAATCGGCCTGGGCCTTCGCCTGGCGGGCCTGAAGCAGCGGCGGCTCGGTGAGGAGCCCCTGGCTGAAGCGTGCCTCGGCGGCCCCGAGCACATCGGCGGCTGAGGAGCGGGAAACAGCGGCGGCCTCGACCTGCCGGCGGGCGGCCTCCACCGCATAATACGCTTCCGTCACACGAAACGCCACGGCCTGGTGCGCAGCGTTGAACGCGAGGTTCGCCGCCACGAGCATTTTTTTCCCCGCAGCGTGCCGGGCCTGACGCGTCCCGAAATCGAAAAGCATCCACCGGAGGGCGGCCCCGGCATTCAGCGCCCGATACGCCCCCGAGGCACTCTGATCCAGATTGATTTCCGCCGGAATCTCTCCTGCAACCAAGGCCCCCAGAAGCCCGGCCTGCTGATCGAGCCCCGAAAGGTTGTTGTTGAAGTTGAGGTCGAGGTTCCAGATGCCCCCGCCGTAGGAGGCCGCAAACGCGAGCATCGGATAAAATTCCGCAGCGGAGAGGCCCGCCCCGGCCGCCGCCCCCCGGGCCGCCTCCCAGGCCACCCGCGTCGTCCGGTTCCGGCGCTCCGCAAGATCGATCAGGTCGGGGAGTGAGTAGGTCCTCGCGGGATCCACGGGCGGGACCTCCGCCGCCGTCGCATTTTGAAGGTCCCTGGCAAGCGCAGCGGATTCCTTCGCCGCCCACGGCTTGTCTGCGCTTGGCGGCGCGTTCTTCATGGGGGCAACCGCCGTGCACCCGGAGAGCAGAACCAGCAAAGTGGAAATCAGGAGCCGCATGAGAGTGCCCCCAGCATCCCGAATCCCCTGCCCGCAGGCCAGCTTGGAATGCCAACAATGGATTTTCTTTTTCTGGTCGTAGGACACGTCAGCAGCTAAAACCCCTCCCTATTAAAGCTCGCTTGTTCATAGGGATGCCAGCAGCTGCGGCCGCCATCTTCACGCTCTGCGGCTGCTCCCCGACCTGGGAGGTCGGGGGAGCCTATTTTCCCGCCTGGCTGATCTGCATGGTTGCTGGCCTCGCCTGCGCGCTGGCGACCCGGCTCGTGCTGGTCCGCATGGGCCTGGACCCATGGATCAGGCCGCGTCCGCTCGGCTATCCCGCGATCGGAATCTTTTTCACCCTCCTCGCCTACCTCCTGTTTTTTACATGACAAACCCATCTCCCACCGGGCTGGAAAGCCCGCGCCATCCTGCCCCCGGCTCGCAGCGCCGCGCGGCAATCGGAAAGCTCGTTGGCTGGGGCGCGGCCGCGATGGCCGCCCTTGCAGCCCTCGCCCTGGCCTTCTGGAGCGGGAACCATCCGCGCTCGGACAGCGGCATCATCTCGGCGCATGTGATCGGCATCGCACCGCGCGTAAGCGGGCCGATCCGAGCGCTCCCGGTCCGGGACAACCAGCTCGTTGCGGCGAAGGATGTGCTTTTTGAGATCGACCCCGAGCCCTACGAACTGGCAGCCGATTTGGCGCGGGCGAACCTGGATGCCATCGCCGGCGAAATGGGAAACGCGCGCCGCGCGATCATGGCCCAGCGGCTGCAGGTTCGCGCCGCTGCCGCCGCGCTCGTGCAGGCAGAGACCGCGCTGGCGGAGGCTGCGGAGACCTACAACCGCCTTGCCCCCCTCCTCCCCAAGCGCTACGCCAGCCCGGAGCAGGTCGATACCGCGCGCCGCGCGAAGGAATCTGCCGCCGCAGCCGTCGAGGTGGCGCGCGCCGAACTCGCCGCCGCTGAAGCCTCCGTGCTGGATACGGCGGCCCTTGAAGCCCGCCAGAGGGCCGCCCTCGCGGCCCTTGCCCAGGCAGAGCTCGCCGTGAGGGACTGCACGGTGCGGGCACCGTTTGAAGGGCGAATCGCGGGAATGAACCTCGCCGAGGGAGCTTTTGCGCGGGCCGCAGTGGACATGATGACGTTCATCGATGCGCGCCAATGGTATGCCGTGGCCGATTTCCGAGAGAGCGAGCTGCGGTCGATCCGGCCCGGCGCCCGCGCCCGCGTCGAGATCATGACCGCCCCGGGGCGCGTTTTTGAAGGTGAGGTCGAAAGCCTGGGTTGGGGGGTCACGGCCCTGCCGCAGGATCCGTTTGCAGGGCTGCCGATCGTGCTGAAGGAGCTCGACTGGGTGCGGCTTTCGCAGAGGTTTCCAGTGACGATCCGCCTGGAGAAAGACGTCCCGCCCGACCTCCTCCGCGTCGGCGCGAGCGCCACAGCCACCATCCTGCCCCAGAGCCAGTGAGCCCGCGCGATGTCTGGGAGGACCTGCAGCCCGCGCCCGACCGGCTTGGAGGGACACTGCGGATCACGTTCAGCTCGGTCCTGGTCGCGGCGGTGATGCTGACGTTTCGGATGCCGTTCCTCTACATCGGACCCTACCTCGTTTTTATCCTGTCCCAGCGCGACACCTTTCTGACGCGGGCTGCGGCCGGCCTCGGGATCGCTGCGGCGGCTGCGGCCTCGCTGGCCATCTATGTCGTCGCCTGGGCGGCCTGGGACACCGGATGGCTCCGGGTGAGCCTGTGGGCGGCCATTTTTTTCGGCGGATATTTTCTGATGCGGGTGAGCGCCGAGCCGCGCGCGGTGCTCGGCCCGCTGGTCATTGTCGCGCTGTTTGCGTTTGCCTTCGACAAGGCTCCGAACCCGAATGCGGTCGTCAGCCAGGTCGGCTGGCTCTGGGCGATTCTGGGGCTCATCATCACGAGCACGTTTTTGACGCAGTGGATTTTCCGCTCGCCGACAGGGATCGAGCTTGCGCGGCGGCGGATCCGCGAGCTGCTGGTCGCGGCGGAGAGGATGTTGCTCGCGCGCCGCTGCCGGCGGCCGCAGCGCCTGAGCTTTGAGGAGGAGGCGGCGGCCGACCACATCACCAAGCTCGGGATGGCGGGGGTGCTCACGCGCGCGCAGGCGCAGGGCAGCCTCGCGCTGCTGCGGGCGGGCTTCGAGCTGCTCCGGGCCGCCCCCAGCCCGGCGGCCGGGGCGGGCGCGCCGGCTCTGGCGGCGTGGGTCCGCCAGCTGCGCCGGAGGGTTTTGCTGGGACCCGGGGCCGGCCAGCTTGCCGCGTGGGCGGATCCCTCCGGGCTCGATCCCGCCATGAGCCAGGCCGCCAGAAGCCTCCGCGACGCAGCAGAAAAAATATTTTTTTCCTCGGAAACCGGCGCGCCGGAGTCCTGCTCCCCGCGCCCGAATCCTGCGCCGGAGGGCGACGCCCAGGCCCCGGATGGCATCCGCAAGGTGCCAGCTTTGCTTGTGGCCGACTGGCGGAGCAACCCGGCCTATTCCGGCTTTGCCCTGCGGGCAACCCTCGCCACGATGGGCTGCTACCTTTTCATGACCCTGGCGGATTGGAACGGCATCCACACGTGTCTGATCACCTGCGCCGTCACGGCGCTTGCCGGCGCGGAGTCCCAAATCCACAAGCAAAACCTGCGCATGGCGGGCGCCCTGATCGGCGGGCTCCTCGGCATGGGGTGCGTGATATTTCTGATTCCCCGCATGGACTCCCTGGCCGCCTACCTTGGCATTCTGGCGGCTGGCACGGCCCTTGCGGCGTGGGTGTCACTTGGCAGCGAGCGCATTTCTTATGCGGGCTGGCAAATCGGGCTCGCCTTCTACATGACCGTCCTCCAGGACCCCCACCCGACGACGAAACTCGACATCATCCGCGACCGGTGGGCGGGGATCTTTATCGGCATCCTCGCGATGCGCGCGGCCTTCGTGTGGTTCCCGGGCCGGCGGGAAAAATAACTGGAAAAAAGATTGCCCCGGCGACCTTCCGCCCTATTCTGGCAAACCCGCCTGCGCCAGAGGGGTTTGCAGCCGTCCGATTTTGTTTAGAATCGGGGGGTGGCGGAACAACCAACACCAACCATCAACATTATGTCAGCATTGCAAGAATTGATCGCCAGCTCGATCAAGAATTATCGTGAAGGAAGCATCGTCAAGGGTCACATCCTTGAGATCAGACCCCGGGAATTTCTCGTGGATATCGGATACAAGAGCGAGGGAGTGATCCCTGCATCCGAGTTTGAGGCCCCGGACGAAGTCGAGATCGGCGACGAGATCGAAGTCCTCCTCGAGCGCCTCGAAAACGACGAGGGCATGGTCGTCCTCTCGAAGGAGAAGGCCGCCCAGCGCCAGAACTGGGAAAAGATCGTCGGCGTCTTCAAGGGCGACGGCCTGATCAAGGGCAAGGTCCGCTCGGTCGTCAAAGGCGGACTGACCGTCAACGTCGGCGTCGAGGCCTTCCTCCCCGCCTCCCAGATCGACATCATTCCGCCGAAGGACCTCCAGCAGTTCGTCGGAAACATCTACGACTTTAAGATCGTCAAGATCAACGAGGACCGGAAGAACGTGGTCCTCAGCCGCCGCGAGATCATCGAGCAGGAGCGCTCGGAGAAGCGCCAGGCGTTCCTCTCGGGAGTGAACATCGGCGACCGCATCAACGGCACGGTCAAAAACATCACCGACTTCGGGGCTTTCGTGGACCTCGACGGCATCGACGGCCTCCTGCATGTCACCGACATGTCGTGGGCGCGGCTCAACCATCCGGGCGAGCTCCTCAAGGTCGGCCAGCTGCTCGAAGTCCAGGTCCTCGACATCAACAAGGAAAAGGAGCGCGTCTCGCTCGGCCTCAAGCAGATGCAATCGAACCCGTGGGACCGCATCGAGGAGCGCTTCCCGGTCGGCCAGAAGGTCTCCGGAAAAGTCACCAACCTCATGCCCTACGGCGCGTTCGTGCAGATCGAGGAGGGGGTCGAAGGCCTCATCCACGTCTCCGAGCTCTCGTGGACGAAGCGGATCGCCCGCCCGTCGGACGTCCTCACCATGGGCCAGGAAGTCGAGGCGATCGTCCTCGGCGTCAACAAGGACGAGCAGAAAATCTCTCTCGGCGTCCGCCAGCTTGAGCCGAACCCCTGGGATGAGATCGAGCTCCGCTACATGATCGGCAAGCAGGTGAAGGGCAAGGTCCGCAACATGACCGCCTACGGCGCGTTTGTGGAGCTTGAGGAGGGCATCGACGGGATGATCCATGTCTCCGACCTCTCCTGGACCCGGAAGATCAACCACCCGAGCGAAATGCTCAAGAAGGGCGACGAGCTCGAAGCCGTCGTCATCGACATCGACAAGGCCAACCAGCGGATCAGCCTCGGCATCAAGCAGCTCGATACCGACCCCTGGAAGGAGATCGACACCCGCTTCCGCATCGGCGACCTCGTCAAGGGGACGATCAGCAAGCTCACCAACTTCGGTGCGTTCGTCCAGCTCCAGGACGACATCGACGGCCTCGTCCACATCTCGCAGATCAGCGAGGACCGGATCGAGAAGGTCAAGGATGTCCTGAAGGTCGGCCAGGAAGTCGAAGCACGCGTCATCAAGGTGGACAAGGCCGAGCGCCGCATCGGGCTCTCGATCAAGGCCGCCAACTACGGGGAGGAAGCCCTCCGCAAGGAAGCCGAAGCGTTCGACACCCTCCGCCCCGGCGAGGACATGGTCGGACTCGACCAGGCGTTCCAGTTCGCCGAGGAAGAATACCGCCCGGGCGAAGGAAAGAAGAAATAATCC
>Ga0247838_1000468_pt1 | contig 63207 bp, 47 predicted proteins | sample LaCruzMarch2015__5_FD_189097 | JGI IMG/M metagenome (GOLD analysis project Ga0247838, IMG submission 189097) | Freshwater microbial communities from meromictic Lake La Cruz, Castile-La Mancha, Spain - LaCruzMarch2015_15m | ecosystem: Environmental > Aquatic > Freshwater > Lake | place: Spain...
GGTTTTGTTGTGTGGTAACACAAAATTCTTTCTCCTATTCTTTTTTCCAAAATATCAAACAACTTTTTCCTTTTTCTCAGCTAGAAAAAGTGTACGCCTAGAAATTTGGAATTAATTATAGCATCCAAGACGAAGCTACATTAGTCATTATGGACATGCCGGGGCCATTGTCTGCTGTAGAAAAATTTCTAAGGCAACTTCCAGACTTTAGGGATTATATTGATCCCGAAACAGGTAGGGTTATTGTCAAAAACAACAATGAATTGTTCAGAAAACGTCAGTCTGAAGAAATTGAAAATTTTATAAATACAATTAAGATTCTCATTGAAGATAATCGTTACGCAGTAAATAAGGTCACATTTAGACAGCTTACATAGCAAACTATACTCTTGCCTATATTAAGATGCAACTCACGAATCCAAGTCTTTCATTTGCACTAAAAGCCAAAATCCTAGAACGCCAATGGGAAAGACTTGGATTCGTGAGTATCAGGCATAAAAAACGCCTCAAAACAGCTGGTCAAATTGTGGTTTCGTTGAACCCACAATTCCCTCAAATTCTCGAATGGCTTTGCCAATTGTCTAAAATCGGCCAAAAAAACACTTAACTTCGGGGTGCAAATCACGCCAATCTATTTCTTCCATCCATGATCAACTATCAAACAGGAGACTTGCTGCAATCCCAAGCCGAGGCTTTGATCAACACGGTGAACACTGTTGGCGTAATGGGCAAAGGTATCGCTCTACAATTCCGAGAGGCTTTTCCGCACAATTACAAAAAATACCTGGACGCCTGCAAAAAGAAAGAACTACAGCCCGGCGTCCTGCTGGCAGTATGGGACAACAACCTGCATAGCGGCCAAAAACTCATCATCAATTTCCCGACTAAAGTACACTGGCGCAAACCCTCCCAATACGAATACATCGAAAAAGGACTGGATGCCCTGAGGGATTTACTGCTGGAGCAAGCGATCAAAAGCATCGCCATCCCGGCCTTGGGCAGCGGCAATGGTGGACTGGACTGGCAAAAAGTAAAACCCCTGATCGAAGCCAAATTAAAAGACTTGGAGGTAGACATTCAAGTGTACGAGCCCACTGCGGACATCAGATAAGTACTACCTAATTTAGCCTTGGGTGTTCAAAAGGCTTGAACACAAATTTATCTTCCATGTATTGACACCAACCACATCTAGCATCTTGTAACCGCCCGTTTCAACGGGTGGAGTCATGCGCACCCGCCCATCACATCTAACATCCTTCCAGAGGATTACATCTACACAATTTTATGATGCAAGCCTCTGGAAAGATGATAGATGTGAGTACATGGAGGCCATGAGCCCCCGACTAAAGTCGAGGGTTACAAGATGATAGATGTATTGGAGCGATAAGTTAAAGTGCATCTTGCATCAAAGCAACATCAACAGCAGTTCCTCCGTGCTGATGCACTTTTGATATCCTTTTGCCCGAAGCCCGTTCAGTAACTTGACATCGCCCGTCCAGAGCATTCCCTCCAAATAGGAAGTTAGCGCAACAAAAGGTAAGTCATCCATGTCTATGTCTCGCACCAAGGGTGCGGATTCAGCCCAATGCTGGTAAGGAATTTGTTGATCTGAAATAAAATGGATGCGTTTATAAATCTGAAAGATGATTTCGTGAACTTGTTCTTCGGAGCTTTTACTCAATGCGATGATTTTTTTCAGGTGCCGCTCAATTTCTTCTCGTAGATAATCACTGGTATAAAATTCGAATTGCTCGTTGTTGTTGAAAAGGATTTCACCAATGTTGCTCTGGGCGTTCAGAATGGCACTAAAAATAATGTTGGTGTCTACAATGATGATCTTCATTCCATCTCCCATTTACGCATCCGCCAATCCCGGAAACCGATCTTTATTCCGTTCCCACCAGCCACTCTTCGCCTCTTTGGCCAATTCATCAATTTGCTCTTGGGTGGCTTGGCTATTTTGGATGGCTCGTTTATAGGTAAGATAGTCGAGCATCCGTTGGATGTCGTTCACTCCTAAATCCAGGGGCAAACGGATGATGATTTCCCGATCAGTTCTTTCTATGGTTAGCATAAAGTACAAATTGATGGTTACTGTAACTCCTTTAAGCGGGGCTTTGTTCCACCTAAAAATAGCGTTTTATTTGGAGATTTTCAAGTGGCGAAGGAGCGCTTGGTGCAATCCCTTCTAAAAAGTCATCCAAATTGGGGTTACTTTCCCTCACTTCTTCAACATCCCCTTCAATTCCTCCATCCCCTCCAGCACCTGCTTCAACTCCTGCCTGCTCGCGGCCAGTTCCGCTTTGATCTCGGCCAGCTGTTCCTGCAAGCCCTGGCTGACCGTCTTAGGGTCTTCAAAAATATCGGCAGTGGCGACGTTATATTCCTTTTCTACAAAGGCCACAATGCGATGGAAAGTCTTTTCATTCTTGCCATTCAATGCAAAACTGATTACGGATTGCTTCACTTTTAACTGTTCAGCCAAAAGTGCCTGATCTATATTCAAAGATTTGAGTATGATTTTCAGTCGGTTGTGACTGTCTGTCATTTCTTTTTTCATCAAAATAATACTTTTTTCTATAAAAATTGCTTTTTATAGCTTTTGAGTTTATCTTTGTCTTGCTAAACTACCAAAACCTCCTGAAATCAAGATGGCAAAATCTACGGGTGCGCATGTACAGACATGCTGGCACTGGGTCTTCCTTTTGCCATTTCGGAAGGTACGGTACTTAGGAACCACAATCGCAATTAACAAAATTCCTCAATCATGACCAACACAAACTTCCATCCCCCGCCCTACTGGGCACAAAAAAACGACTTCACGGAACTTTTCACCCTCATTAATTGTCCACAAAACACCACACACATGACCAAGAAACATCGGGGTCGCATTCAGGCCCAGGGCAACGGCTTAGAAAAATCGGTTACCTGGAGCCAGGATGATCCTCTATCCCGGGAGCAAGGCAAAACGTTGCTCCAGCGACTCAAAGCATTGCTCAGCAACAAGGAACACGCCGAGCGTGCCGAGCAGTTTGAGCAGGCCGAGCGCTACATTGACGGGGCCAATGGCATCGAAGCGTCTGAGCGCCGCACCTTTCAGAACCGCAAAACCAAAGATGTGCGGGTCGATATTGAGGTGCTGGCAGGCCGGGCTTTTATTGCGGTGGCCTTTTTGGTAATTTTATATTTTATTTTGAACTAAAATTGTACAACAATGGATCAACATACTTCAAGCTGGATCAATTTTTTGGCCCAAATCGCCTCGGATTACCACATCATCCAACAAGCTGCTGATGGCAATCCTCTCCTGCGCGTGCAGGTAGGCGAGCAGCGCGTGCGCATCATCCAGGAAGCCGAGTCGGACTTCAGTTTCTGGATCGAACGGTATGAAGCCACCGATGGCGGCAGCGGCGATGAGCTGGTGGTAGATGCGGGAATCGAGGCGGAGCAATTGCGGCTGGCGCGGAATGTGGTGGAGGCGTTTTTGAAACGCAGAGGGGTGTAGTTAGGTGCTCAGATCCCTGGGTTTTGGCTGCGCCAAAATGGTTATTCACCACAACGATCACGACGGGCACGACGTTTTACACGCTTCGCGTTTTTGAGGCTTCGCCTCTTTTTGCTAAAAGCGACAGGATGGCAAAACGGATGGAACGGATGGAACGGATGAGAACGGATTTTTATTCCGCCTGTAGCAGCGAGCTGTGAAAAGTAATACCACGAATTTTTCGCAGCTTCGCTGCTCTTTTTTGTAACCACGACGTACACGACGGGCACGACGAATGGCTACCGCCACGACACGACGCAAAGCGTCGTTATCCAGCGCGAAGCGCATAAACGTCGTGCTCGTCGTGTACGTCGTGGTTAAATTAAGCATGAGCAGCGAAGCTGCGAAAAATGTCAATATTACTTCTTATTACTCCCCAGTAGCGGCGGATAAAGACGAGCCGAAGGCGAGTCAAAGTCCGTTCCTATCCGTTTAGTCCGTTAAATCCGTTTTACAATCCTGTCGCTCCACGCCGAAGGCGTGATAAAAATCCGCGTAAATCCGCTTAATCCGCCTCATCCGCGCTGCCATCATTGTCGCTCTAAGCCGAAGGCGTCCAAGCGCGAAGCGCGTAAACCGCCGTGCCCGTCGGTACGTCGTGGTGCATAAATCCAACAGCGGAGATGCCTCAAAATGAATCACCCCACCTCGCCCCCAACCCAACTCCCCAATCCCCCGTCTTACTTCCTATAAAAACCAAAGCCAATGAACAAGCGCAGCATGATCCCTCTAATGGCTATCTTCCTCTTGTTGGGATGCCAAAAAGAAAAGGAAGGCCCCACTGAGGGCGTCCTCATCCGCATAGAAAACTCCAGTAAGTACACCTACCAGGACATCAAAGTGGTCATTGATGAGGAGAGGCTTTACGGGACCTTGGCACCACGAGAAAGTTCCACTTATCAGTCCTTTTCAAAAGCTTATCGCTACGCTTATGTTGAGTTGAAAATCAACAACAAACTTTACGTCCTGCAACCCATTGATTATGTGGGCGAAGAGGAATTACAAGATGGAAAATACACCTATCAGTTGAATGTTGGAGATACTTCAAGTTTGAGCAGGCAATTGGATTTGACTTTTAAAAAGGACTGATTGAAGAGCTTTTCGAGCGGGATTACAAAACCATTTCCAAGCGCATCCTCAATGTGTTTAGAGAAGGGGAATTGGATTGGGGCAAAGCACAATTTTGTTTTCAAAGCATCAAATTTAACATATAAAAATTTTGAAGAATTGTTTTCTGTTTTATACCTTTATACCAGACGAGAAGTTACGGAATAATTATATAGCCTGTTTAATCATCACTCAATAAATACATCATTATGAATCTTTTAAAAACAGAATTATTTCTGAAAGCGTGTTGCATTTCATCGCTGTTCATTTTCTTGATTCCAAACACTGCAAATGCAGCAAGAGTTCCTGCAATTTTTTCCTTTGGTGGAGAAAAAATTGTGAAAATCCAGGATCTACCAGATACTGAAATTTTATTGACAAACGATGGGGAATACATTGATGCAGGTTGTGTTTTCAAACAGGTATCAATATTCTTTATTCCTCTTTTGAACTATGATTTGCAATGGTGCGGTTATATTGGAAGCAATTCCAGTTATATTGATTTGTCAGAAGAAGAATTGCGGGAGATAAGCAAAGATGGAAATTTTAAAATGGTAAAAAAAATTAAGCTCCCTTTTTGGCATGCTTATGGAGGTAAAATTTTACTGTTCGTTTTAATTGGGGGATACTTATTTATTTCTTGGGCTGGTAAACAAGAGTAATACCCCGTTGGTTCAAGTCACTTTTGGCTTGAACCATGGTTTAAGCCAATTGATCCTAAAATTAGCCAATCGGTCTTTCACTTCGCTTTGCTGACGAAAGTCCCCATCTATATAGGTCACCTATTCACATTCCCACTGAAAATCCGAAATCTCATATGACTTTTTCGTGTACGAAAAATGCCACCACTCGGTGCGCGTTGTCCGAAAGCCTTCGGCGATCATGGTCTCTTGCAGCAGTTTGCGGTTGTTGTTGATGGTGGCGGGGTGGCCGGTGTAATCGATGTAGGCTTTTTTGTCAAACACATCGTAGCCCGTGCCCATGTCCAGTTCTTTGCCATTTTTGTCAATTATGGTGAGGTCTACCGCCGAGCCGCGGTTGTGCATCGAGCCTTTGCGGGGGTCGGCGACGTATTGAGGGTTGGGTACTTTTTTCCAGAGTTTCCATTGTGCCGAGTGGGGGCGGTAGCAATCGTACATTTTCAGGCCGCCGTAGCCTTTGGTTTTCAGGGCGCGGTGTACGCGGGCAATGGCCTGGGCTACTTCGCTGCGGAGGTAACATTCGGCACAATCGTAAATTTTTTCACCCATAAAATTGTTGGTTGTGGCGTAGCGGATGTCGAGGGCAATGCCGGGTTCCAGGCTTTTGACATTGGTCCAGCCTTCCTGATTTGCCGGGGCCAGTTCAGAATACAGCGCTGCCGAGGAGGCAATCAGCCCAAGTACCAACACGAGCGACAATTGTAGAATCCTCATTTTCAAAATTTAAGTATTCACTGAAATAACTTTGTTCACCTGCTTACTTAGCTTAATTTCGCAGCTTTAAGTGCACCGAATGAAAGACCAACAACGCAATACCTTACTGTACATACTGGGCATTTTGCTGCTTTTTCCAGCCTTGCTGATCAATTTGGGTCTGATGACCTTCATTGACGACGAAGGCATTCGCTCATTGGTGGCGCTGGAAATGAAGCTCTCGGGCAATTACATCACGCCAACTTTGCACGGGGCTTTTTATTACAACAAACCGCCGCTGTACAATTGGATCTTGCTGCTGTACTTCAATTTGCTGGGGCAAATTAATGAATTTACGGTACGTATACCAACCATCGTGAGTTTGTGCGGATTTGCACTGACGGTTTTTTACAGCTTTCGCAAGCATTTGGGCCCCTACTTGGCCGCAGTTACTGCTTTTGCGCTGATTACCTGTGGTCGAATCCTGTTTTGGGATTCCCTGTTGGGACTGATCGACATTACGTTTTCCTGGGTCATTTTTTTGTTGTTCCTATCTGTGTATGAGCAATTTCAGCAGCGCAACTGGTTGCGTTTGTTTGCCCTTTCGTACCTGTTTGCCGCCATTGGGTTTATGCTCAAGGGGCTACCTGCGGTGGTTTTTCAGGGCTTTACCTTGCTGGCTTATTTCATTTACCAAAAAGAATTTCGCCGCCTTTTTTCCTGGCAGCATGTGGTAGGCGGCTTGGTATTTGTGCTGATCGTAGGATCATACTACGCGGTATACGTGCAATACAACGGCCTGGATACCGTATTTCAAACCCTGTTCAGTGAATCGGCCAAGCGTACTGCGGTGCAATTTGGCTGGTGGAAAACCTTTTTGCACCTGTTTACTTTTCCGCTGGAAATGCTGTACCATTTTGTACCCTGGTCTTTGCTGATGGTCTATTTGCTGCGCAAGGAAAGCTGGCAGATCATTCGACAGAACTCATTTTTGGCATTTTGCGCGCTTTGTTTTATGGTCAATATCCTGGTGTATTGGTCGTCGGTGGAGGTTTATCCCCGCTATTTGTTGATGTTTTGTCCACTTTTGTTTGGTCTATTGGTGTACTTGCATGGCCATTTTTCAGCACACCCCAATTGGACGAGCAAGCTGGTCAATGGCTTTATGGTGCTTTTTTGTGTGGTGTTGATCATTGGCAGCATTGCACCTTTCTTTTTGCCGCAAACCCAAAGCACTCCTCAGTTGTATCTTAAATCGGGTGTTTTGCTTCTGGCGGCTTTGGCGCTCAATGGCCTGTATTGGCAATGGAAGCCTCAGCGACTGCTGATTGTAGCATTGGTTTTGCTGGTGGGCAGGATTGGATTCAACTGGTTTGTATTGCCCGATCGGAACGCCAATGATTACGGCGACTTGTGCCGAAAATCATCCATTGAAATTGGCCAACGTTTCCGCAATCAGGATCTCTATGTGTATGGCGAAACCCCGATGCAATGGACCAATTCCATTTATTTGACCATTGCCCGAGGTAAAATCATTCCCATCCAAAAAGAAAATTTTGATACCAGTGCCTTATACATCGTTGACCCGGCCATGCATTATGGAGTCGTGGATTCGATTGCCGAACTCAAAGTGCGGCACGACCAACGCAACTTCATCATTGGAAAATTGAAGGTTCAACGTTGAAAATTTTCAACATGTCTACAGTCAAACTATCAGTAGTCGTTTGTGTCTACAACGAAGAAGAAAACATCAAGCCTCAGGTAGAGCGCATCGTGGAAGCCCTGGAGGGATACGAATATGAAATGGTCTTTGTAGACGATGGTTCCAAAGACAAGACCCTGCAAGAGTTGTACAGCATCACGCATCCGCGCCTCCGGGTGGTGGAGCTGAAAAAAAATTACGGCCAGAGCCTGGCACTGATGGCGGGCATCGATTATGCGCAGGGCGAGTACATTGCCACCATGGACGGTGATTTGCAAAATGACCCCACTGATCTGCCGCGCATGCTCAAGATTGCGGAAGAGGAAGGTTTTGACATGGTGGCGGGCAACCGCGCCAACCGCAAAGACGGCATGGTGCTGCGCAAAATTCCGAGCCAGATTGCCAACTACATCATCCGCGGCACCACCGATGTGCACCTCAAGGATTATGGTTGTGCCTTAAAGGTACTGAAAGCGGACTTGGCCAAAGACCTGGGTTTGTATGGCGAATTGCACCGCTTTGTTCCGGTTTTGGCGCATCTCGAAGGAGCAAAAATCACGCAGGTAGACGTTAAGCACCACGCGCGCCAATTTGGCAAATCCAAATACGGCCTCAGTCGCACCTTCAAGGTCATGAGCGATTTGCTGCTGATGTTGTTTTTCAAAAAATACATGCAAAAGCCCATGCACTTGTTTGGCAATGTGGGGGTATTTCTTTTCATCAGTGGCTTGTTGATCAATTTGTATCTCCTGATTGTCAAGCTGATGGGCTACGACATTTGGGGGCGACCCATCCTGATCCTGGGCATGATGCTGTTGTTGGGTGGCATTCAATTCATTACGATCGGAATTGTGGTAGAAATCCAAATGCGGACGTATTTTGAGTCGCAGCAGAAAAAACCGTATAAAGTGCGTAAGGTAACGGGGTTTTAGGATCGGGATTTTAGGATCGGAAAGGATTGACCATCGTGGTGTTTTTTGCCAAAAAAGACAGCCAATAGTTGTATGTTTCGTTGTGTATAGTTTTACAAACCTAATCCACACAAAACCAGCATATGCGTTTCGTACTCATCGCACTATTGATCAGCAGCACTATGGCTTTTGCACAAAAAAATACCCCCATTCCCCTGGAAGAAGGCGTTTCCTGGGAACTCGCCCAATGGCGCGTCCAAAACCTCAGCGCCATCACTTACGATTTGGCGCTGAATGTCCCGCTTGCCAAAACCGATCCCCTCCAGGGCAAAGTGTCCATTTCCTTTGAGTTGAAAAACAAGCAGCAGGATTTGTTGCTGGATTTCAAACCCGGCAAGGCGTACCAGGGACAGATCAGCATCAATGGCAAATCCCTGCCAGGTAAGCACAGTCAGGGGCATTTTGTACTTCCAGTGTCTGCCTTGCAAATCGGAAAAAACCAGGTACAAATCAGCTTTGAGGCCAGCAACCAATCGCTCAACCGCAGCGCGGATTACCTGTATACCCTGGTGGTGCCGGATCGGGCTTCCACGGTTTTCCCCTGTTTTGATCAGCCCAATCTCAAAGCCCGTTACACCCTGCACCTGGACATTCCCGCCGATTGGGAAGCCATGGGCAATGGGCCACTGGAGCGTACGACTCCAACCGGAGCGCGCAAACAACTCGATTTCAAGACCACCGAGGCGTTCAGCACCTATGTTTTTGCGTTTTGTGCCGGAAAATTCCAGCAAGCCACTCAAACCCGCAATGGCCGCAGCATGACCATGCTGTACCGCGAAAACGACCAGGCCAAAGTGCAGCGCAACCTCAAGGACATTTTTGACCTGCACGCGCACGCCATCGAGTGGATGGAGGAATACACGGGCATCAAGTTGCCTTTTGCCAAACTCGATTTTGCCCTGATGCCCGGTTTTCAATACGGCGGCATGGAGCACATTGGCGCCATTTTCTACCGCGAAGCCAGTCTGATGCTGGACGAGAATGCCACCGAAAATCAAAAACTGGGCCGCGCCAGTCTGATCGCGCACGAAACAGCACACATGTGGTTTGGCGATCTGGTGACCATGAATTGGTTCAACGACGTCTGGCTCAAAGAGGTTTTTGCCAATTTTATGGCGGCCAAAATTGTCAACCCATCGTTTCCAAACATCAATCATGAGCTGCGCTTTTTGCTGGCCCATCAACCCACTGCCTACTCCGAAGACCGCTCAGAAGGCAGCCACCCCATTCAACAAGCCCTCGAAAACCTCAAGAATGCAGGCAGCCTGTACGGCGGCGTCATTTACCAGAAAGCCCCGGTGGTGATGCGCCAGTTGGAGGCCATGATGGGCGAGGCAGCGATGCGCAAGGGTTTGCAAGAATACCTGCACACCTACCGTTATGGCAATGCCACCTGGGATCAATTGATTGCCATTCTGGATGTGCACAGCCCCCAGGATTTGGCGAGCTGGAGTCAAGTTTGGGTCAAAGAAGCGGGCATGCCGCACTTTGCGCTGGAGCAGGTTGGCGACGGAAAAGGATTAGAAAAATTGCTGGTGCGCCAGCTCAAAACCTCTGCTACGGGCAAATACTGGCCAGAGCAAACCCAAATGGCGCTGTTTTTCCCTGATAGCGTCGTGCTCCTCCCAGTGCAGATAGCTGGTGCGGTGACGGAAATCACCAAAGTAAAAGGTCATCCTTTTCCCCAAGCGGCCTTGTTGCTGGCCTCGCCAATGAGCTATGGCTTTTGTCGACTCGACATGCGCTCTTTGACTTACTTCCTTGAACAAACACCCAAAATCGAAGACCCACTCCTGCGGGGTGCTGCCCGCATGGCCGTAATGGAAGAATTTCTACAAGAATCGATGCCGCCAGCCACTTTGCTGGAAAGCATTCTGGAAGCCTTGCCACAAGAACAAGAACCCCTCAATCGGCAACAACTGCTGGATCAGTTGCAAACGGTGTATTGGCGCTTTGCCGATGGGGAATTGCGGCAAGCCAGCAAGGCCAAAATCGAAGCCCTGCTCTGGGATTTGCTGCTCAGTGCCAAAGACCCATCCGCACGCAGCACCTACTTTGCCGCCTACCAATCGATGGCCGAAACCTGGCCGGCGGTGCAACGCCTCAACCGCCTGTGGAACAAAACCCTGACCGTCCCGGGCCTGAGCCTTTCCGAAAGCCAGCGCATTGATCTGGCGGCGGCCATCTGTTTGCGCTGGCCACACTGGGCCGATTCCATCTTGACCATTCAATTGGCAGAAACCAGCAACCCCGATCGCAAGCAGCGCCTGACTTTTTTACGGCCAGTTTTTTCAGAAAAACAAAGCGAGCGCGATGCTTTTTTTGAAAGTCTGAAAAAAGACGAAAACCGCGATTACGAGCCCTGGGTAGAAGATGCCCTGGGGTATTTGAACCATCCACGTCGGCCTCTTGCCGAAAAGTTGCACTACATTCGTCCTGGCCTGGAAATGCTGGAGGAAATCCAGCGCACTGGCGATATCTTTTTTCCCCGCCGCTGGATCTCCGCGGTATTGGGTGGACACAATTCAGCAGAAGCGGCGGCAGTGGTCCGGCAGTTTTTGGCGCAGCAGCCCAAGTTTCCCTACCGCTTGCGCAACAAGGTATTGATGTCGGCTGATCTCTTGTTTCGGGCGGCCAAAATGCGGCGGGATACTGATACTAAAGGCGGCGCTCCGCAAAACCTGGCGGAATTGGACCGGGCCATCAAGGCCGAACTTGCGCGCTGCGAAGGGACTTTTTTTGTGGCTTTCCGCGACCTGCAAAACCCACAAAATGCAATTTTTATCAATGAAAAAACCAGTATCCACCCGGCCAGTACCATGAAAACACCAGTGATGGTGGAAGTATTCAAACAAGCGGCGCAGGGCAAATTCAAACTGAGCGATTCGCTGGTGCTCAAAAATGAATTCAAAAGCATTGTGGATGGCAGCTCTTTCAGCCTCAGCGAAGGCGACGATTCTGATCTGCCCTGGTACCAACGCCTGGGCCAAAAAGTGAGCATTTACGACCTGACCCGGGCTATGATTGTGCGCAGCTCCAACCTGGCCACCAACATGCTGATTGAACTGGTAGGTGCTGCCCAAACCACCCAAACCATGCGCGAACTGGGATTGAAAGACATCGAGGTGCGCCGAGGAGTAGAAGACAACAAAGCCTATGCTGCTGGGTTGAACAATACCACCACTGCTTATGACCTCATGCTCCTGATGGAACGCATTGGTCGTGGCGAAGCAGGCAGCCCAGAGGCTTGTAAGGAGATGATTCGGATTCTTTCGGATCAGGAATTCAACGATGTGATCCCTACCCGTTTGCCGACAGATGTGCAAGTGGCGCACAAAACGGGGTGGATCACCCAGCACCACCACGATTCGGCGTTGTTGATTTCACCGGATGGGCGTTACTTTTCGTTTACGATCCTGTCTAAAGCCTGGACGAATGAAGCACTGGCCAATGAAGTGATGGGAAAAGTGGCCGAAATGGCTTATCGTTTTTTTGCAAGCAGGTGACCAAAAATCTTAGCGATTAATTAAACAGTCGATGTTTGGGTAAGTCGCGATTATTGCTAACATTTGTTCAAATTGCATGAATTTTATTCACCTCATAAATACCAACTGAAATGTCACTGAAAGACAAGTACCAATCAGCCCTTGATTTGGCCAAAGAAAATGGCGCAGAAATGGAAAACTTCCACGAAGAAAACGATGCCATTGTATTCAAAGGCACCGTTCCTTCTCCTTATGTACGCAACCTGATTTGGGACAAATTCAAGGCCATCAATAGCCTGGCTAAAGATGCGGATGCTCCTGCTGAAATCCACGCCAACATCACCGTTAAGGACGACAGCGTGTACCACCACCACACCGTGGTAGCGGGTGACACTTTGGGTGAAATTGCCAAGCATTACTATGACGATGCCAAGAAGTACATGGCGATCTTCGAAGCCAACAAAGGCATCCTGAAAGATCCCAACATGATCGTAGTAGGTCAGGTTTTGGCGATTCCAAATCCATAATGGATTGATTTAGCTCATAAAGAAAGCCCCAACTCCGGTGAGGAATTGGGGCTTTTCTTTTTATCCGGGTTCTAGTATGACGCAAAAAATTACTTCCCGATTTTTTTTAGAGGGAAGTTAATTTTCTGCGTTTCTGGCAGGTTTTATTTTTGTTTAAACGCCTGTTCTGCCATCGGTTTAGGGCCGTTGCGCATCCAGAATGCGGCGTGCATCAGTTTTACCAAGGTATTTTGAGGATCAATTTTCTGGGCCTCGCGGTACGCCTGTGCAGCATCCATGTACCACTCGCCTTGTTCCAGGGCAATGGCGCGCAGCATTCCCTGGACAACAGCTGGATTGGCACTGTACGCAGCAGCCGTTTCGGCCTTTTGAATGGCCGCAGTTTGATCTTTGCTGGTGCCAATTTCAAAAGTGAGGGTATTGGATTTGATATTCCCAGTACTCACTTCCCACAGGTACTGCTGGCCTTCCTTGAATTTAGCCGGATCGAGTTCGATGCTCAGTGAGGTATCCTGAGCCGTGGTTTTAAGCAAAGTCTCGCCTTTGCTGCTCTTGATTTCGAGGGTATAATTCTGTGCTCCGGCAGGTTTTGACCAACGGAATACCTGGGTAGAAGGTCGGATTTTACCAAAAGGTTCAATAGCTGTAATGGTATTGCCTTTTCCGCCCCAGCCATCACCGGTTCCTTTTTTCCCACCAAGGGTTCCCCAACCATCACCGGTTCCTTTCTTCCCACCGAAGGTTCCCCAGCCGTCACCGGTTCCCTTTTTTCCACCTAAGATTCCCCAACCATCGCCTGTTCCTTTCTTCCCAATGAAGCCTCCCCATACATCTTTGGGGTTTTGCGGGTTTCCAGCCATAAATACAGCTGCGATTAAATAATCATTGAAGCTTTGTTCAAAATTCAGTTTACTTAAGCCACTCCCTTCTGGAAACAAGCTGAGCAAACTAGCCGTTTTTTCTCCTTTTACTTGTTGGAATTGCCCGTTGGAAAAAAGCGTCGCGGTACTATTTGCTTTGAGTGTAAGCGTTCCGGCACTTTTCAAAGCAGCACCAGCACTCAAATTTTTGGTAGAATAGCCAGGTGCCTGGTAGGCAATTTTTCCTTGGGCGGCCATGACAATAATGGGGTTTTCATCCTGGGCGAACCCGAAAAAGGAAAGACCCAGTGCAAAAATGGTCAAGATGAGGTGTTTGAACATATCTGGAGGTGTTTGAAGATCAAAATTGGAAAAACCCTGATTCCGATCCTTGGTGATAAGATGTATGGTTTTTGGTCAAGCTTACAAAAAATTGGCCCAGCGTTGCAATTTGCCGTCTGGCCCAAGTACAAACAAGATGCTTTTGTACACCATGATCTGCCCTTGGGGTGTTTCCACGTTGCGCTCAGGCTGTCCATACACGCCGACAATGCTGCTGCGTACATCGCCGAGACCAATGTTGCGTGCGGTTTTCCCAGGGTAGTTCGGGCTGGTGACATGCAAGAAAATTCGCTCGTCGCTGCGGGTATTCTGGCTGATGAACAGTAGGGAAGACTTGCCGATCTGAGGATTTTGCAAAAAGCGCAGTTTGCTGCTGATGTCTACCGTTCTTTTGCTGTCGAAAAACGGGTCTTTGCTGATGTCTGCCAAAGTCAAGCTATCGATGCGTTCAACTTTTGCCAGGGTCATTGCTGGCGCTGCGGCAGCCGCTGGAGCTTGTTTGAGCAAGATGCGGGTGTTAATCTTGGCGGCAGCACTTCCGGCGGTTTCTGCCGCCTTAAAAAAAGCTTTGGCCTTATCGGCGCTGTTGCTGCGGGCTTCGATGATGCCCATCAGCACATCAACGTCCGTATTGGTCTTGGGGTAATTGCCTGCTTTGGCGGCCTGTCGGGCTTCCACATTGGCATAAAAGCGGGCCCGATTCAGGTCGCCCAGCAAGGCATAAGCATTGGCTTTATTGAGGTAGGCAGGAGCATAATTGGGATCCAGGCTAATGGCTGCATCAAAATGCAAAATGGCTTGTCGGAGCAATTGGTCGCGGGCATTGGCCAAGCCATCGCCTTTGGCCGCAGAGCTTTCCAGGTCGAGTTCAATTGGGTAATGGTATTTCAGCTCATTGGGTTTGAAGTACTGGAGTGCATCCAGGCAGGCGGTAACCCCCAGGTTGTTGTAGATTTCGCGACTTTGGTACTCCATCAAGATATAGCGGTAATATTCGTAAGCTTCGGTGTACTTACCGATGGCGGTTAGCAGATTGGCCATGTCGTACGCTTCGGTCAGACGGGCCAGCCTTTCGGCAGAACGGCGGCTAAGGGCTTGTCGATCACTCAGACTGGGATAACCCGGAATGTCGTTTTTTAAGCCGTAAGCCTTGTACAAACTCTGGATGATTTCAGTTCCTTTTTGAAACAAACCATATCCAGCAGAGTAGGCCAAAAAGCCGCCCAAATAATCTGCTTCGGTTTCATTGGCGGCATCGTCGGCGAGATTGTCCAATTGAATGCCAATTTTTAAATCCTTGTAATCGGCAGCAAAACCGGAACGCCAGGCGTGTTTTTCGTAGTAGTGCGTGAGCTCATGCCCCAAAAGAAACGCAATGGCCGCATCGGCATTGTTGCCCAAACTGTTGCACACACCAAGGGCTTTTTCTTCGATTACAATCGACAATTGGTCATAATCGATTCCAGCAACTCGACGCTCTTCAGTACTGATGCTGAAACTGGGTACGGGGTAGCGAAAGTCACCGCGTGCTTGTACCAGGCGATTGTAAATGCCCACTACTTTTTTGTACTGAACGCTGTCTATCTTTTTTCCATTGCCAGAACTGCTTGCTCCTGGTTTTTTCACCAAGGGCAAAGTGCCAAAGCTGCGTTCCTGGGCTGACGCAGAATAGCACAACACACAGCATATGGCAAAACAAATAAGTTTTCTCATCCTGATCATTTTAGTTTCTCTAATATTAATCGAAGCTTGTCGAGCAGTTGTTCGGCAAGTAATTTTATGTTGGTGCTGGAGCCTTCCACTATGAAAGTTTCCAATTCATTTTCTTGATCGCTTTTGTACAAGTAAGCTGTTACTTTCACCACCGTTCCAGTAACTTCGTATTCTCCTCTGACGGAATAATGCAAACCCGCGGCATCATCGGAGGCATAGTAGGCGTAAGGAAGTTCTGGATTGGAAAGCATGGTCTCCAATTGCTGGTTGACTTCGTCTTTGAACTTGAGAGGATCCAGGCGTTTTTTGTTGGAAAAATCAGAACGTGTGAAAATCTTTTTGGCCAGTGGTAGTTTGAAGGGTGTACCTTTTTTGATCAGGCCAATGCTAAAATCTTCCATTCCGATGAGTTTGGGTTCCTGAACTTTATTGAGCGCCGCAGCCAGTTTGGGCACATCATCGCGCACTTCCTGGAATAACTTCCCCACATCGATGTAATTGTCTTTGTTGGCCGCAGCCACTTTGGGCATGTTGTTCAGCAGGCTGTAGGTGAGTAATCCATGCCCAAATCTTGGGTCTTCATAACTTAGTTTATCCGCTGCGCTACCCGCCAGTACAAAAAAACCGGAGCGGTCTTTCATGCGCTCCAATGCCCTGCGCTGATCTGTACTCAGGGTATTACCCTTTGCACCTGCATCCAGTTTTTTGACTACTTCTCCAGAGTTGCAGGCATCCAGGATGAGGATGCGTTTGCGGGCTTTTACCTCAAGAATCCAGGCTTGCAGCGAATCTTGAGCAATGGCCAATTGGCGGTTGGCGGGCAGCGAGAGGTCAAAGCTTTCATTCTCTGGGCTCAGGCAGTAAAATTGGCTATTGGGATCGTTTTCTGGCCAGGTGGTACCGTGTCCTGAAAAATAAACCAGCAATACGTCTTTGGGTTGTGCTTTGGTCGCAAAATCGAGAAGTGCAGTACGAATGGCGGTTCTGCTGGGTCGGGTATTGCCTTTGGCTGTTGAAAGTAGCTTTATCTGCATGCGCGTACCAAATAGTCCTGCTCCCGAAACCTGGAGCATTTCTTTGTAAGCGGCGGCATCCAGGTCAGGATATTTCAGATCCAGGGTAGCGCCTTTGTAATCTGAGGTTCCCACCACCAACGCATAAAGGGTACTTGCAATCGCCAGATCGGACTTGTCATTGAGCGAAATGGTACTTGATGTAGAGGGTTTGTCTTTTCCTTTTGAACCACCTGGAACATATACCAGGGTATCTGGCGGACTGGGTAGCCAACCTTCTTTGTTGTAAAAAATAAAAGACAGACGGTTTGCTTCGCCAGCAATGAAATAATCGGCGTACTGTTTCAAATCGACTGTAAAACTGGCCTTCCGTTGAGGGTTGACGTCAGTTTCAATTTCGATGTGCTCATCCAGTCGCATGCTGACCCGTCCGATGCCTCCACTACGCGGGCTGAGTTGTATCTCAACGTGGTCATCGATCAGTTTGGTACTCAACACTTCAGGGTAAAGAGCCAAAGCCTGGTTGTCGAGGTCGGCTACCTTCCGGAGCGTTCCACTCGAAAGATTCATGATTTTGCTGAGCAATCCGGGTTCGTAATAGCGGTCTTTCAACTGATCCAGGGCAATGATTTCCAGATCAGCCACATAATACAATCTTTCCATGGCTCCGGGTGAGGCATCAAATAAGCCCTCAGGAGTAGTGATCAGCCAATCTTCTGCGCCGATGGACATTAGGGTGGCCAGCTCTGCTCCAGTTTTGAGATTCCAGATTTTGGAGGTATTGTCGCTGCTGCCAGAAATCAGGTATTGGCCATTGGGAGAGGTGGCTAGAGAGCGGACAGTGCTAAAATGCCCTTTGAATTCCCGCAATAATTTTCCAGTGAGATCATACTGCCTGATCACATTGGAAGTATATCCAGCCAAAATACTTTTGTTGTCCGGGCTAAAAGCCAAACTGGTCACCATTGGAAAGTTGACTTCGTCAGCGGTTGAGCCGATGTGGAATATTTCTTTTGCGGTTTGGCTATCGTAGACACTCAGGCCAAATTTTTCATTGCTGGCCACGTATCTTCCATTGGCAGAAAATACGGCTTGATCTGCAGAAGTGCCAAAGGTGCGAATTGCCGAAAAATCGCTCAGGCGGTACAACGTTGCGGGGAATCCCTTGTCTTCATTGGGTTGTTCTTCCGCTTTGGGATCGAATAAATAGCCGCCCAAACTTGGCGACCAAGGCCGGTTTCTTGCGATCAAGCAGGCAGTACCATCTGAAGAAAAGGCAAGACTGGTGGCATGGTTGGCGGGCAATTGCCATTCACTGGCCTGTTCCCATTTTTCCTTTTCATCCAGGTAACGCCACAACTGTATGCTTCCTTCAAAATCGCTGATCAGTGAGGAAGCTCCATCTGCGCTTACGGCCAGTGCGGGATGGCTGCTATTGCGCAGATTGGAGATTTCCGACAGGGATTCTTCGTAGATATTGTAGTCATAAAACTGGCTGCCAGATTTGCCAATCACCAGATTTGCGGTAGTTGGTGAAAAGGCTATCGGCGTATTGAATTCAATTTCTTCAGAAAAGAAATGCTCCAATTCATTTTCATTGAGAATATTGTCAACCGAATGTTCTTTGGTAAACCCAGTTACATCTCCGGTCAAGGCATCCCAAAGCCGGAGATGCACAGCTTGTCCTCCGGTGGCAATGAACAACGAATCATCTTGTTCAAAAGGGGAGAAACCAACACTTGTAACAGGTGAAGAATCATTGGAGTAATCGACGATCAAATTGCCTTTCAAATCACACAAAAGTGCGCCCTTGTTGAGTGGAGCAAGCAGTAGCCCTTCGCCATCGGGCGTGAAAATCAATTCGTTGACTTTGTCCAGCTTAAAAGACCTCAGGGCTTTGCCATTGGCATCCCACAAATTCACGACATCATCATCGGGGCCTGCAGTAGCCAGCATATTTCCATCAGGAGACACTGCTACACTGCGTACTATTGTATTGTGGGGACCCATTTTTTTCAGAATGCGGCCTTCTTCCCAGTCCCAAAGTAGCGCCATTTTGTCTTCTCCGCCAGAAAGGATGCTCTTGCCATCTGGGGTGAATTCGATGGCCAGAGCGGGCTGAGTACCATGTCCATTCAAGGTTTTGAGCAGGATGCCATCTGGGGAATACACCCGAATAAGTCCGGCTTCATCCGCAGAAGCCAGGTATTTGCCATCCTTGGAGCAGGCCACTTCACTGATGGGGGCATCGCCACCGGGAAAATTGCGAATTGGGTTTCCTTTCAGATCCAGCAAGGTTAAACCTCCTCCGCCATCACCGATCAAAATCTGTTGGTTGCCTGAAGCAAAACAGGCGTCAGCAATGTTCAAATCTTTAAAAATACCCAGTTGCTTGCCTTGATTGTCCCAAAGGTGCAAAGCCCAAATTCCTGTTTCGAGGGTTAGCATGTATTTTCCATCAGCAGAAATCTCTGCGTCGATGAGGTCATTTTGATGCCCTTCCAGGATTTTCAGCAATTGACCGTCAGATGACCAGAGTAATGCAGTGTTGTCCAGGTATCCAGCACAAGTCAGTACATACTTTCCGTCAGGGGAGGCAGCCAAAGCTCGAACGTAAGCCGCATGGCTCATGGGAGGCATCAATTGTGGCTTTTGGGCAAAAAGCCAGAAACTGCATTGAAGCGTAAAGAGGGCTAGAAAAGTGATTTTTCTCATGTTGGTTTTTTAGACTTGTTGTAACGGGAGACTGCTTGGCTCAAAAATGGTCTTTCCTCCCTGCTTTTCGTTTATTTTTTCGTCCGTAGCGCTGCTACGCACTCTAAAATAAGCCTCAAGCAGGAAAAAAATCCCTTATTTTTGATCTCAAGCGCTCCCGTCACAACAAGTCTCTTGGTTTCAGGTGCGAAGTATTCAATGGAACTTCTCATCTACATAATTGCACAGCATGCAGAAATAGTTTCCAGTTGATTAAAAATCAGAGAAAAAATAAAGCAAAAAAATCAATGCATCAACATTCTCTTATTTTTCTTTCATGAATTCGATGCCCTCCCAATCTTCGGGAGTTCCAGAAGTGCGGTACCCTTTTGCTTTCTCTAAAAACCACTGAGCGGTTAAGTCCTTGGGGTTGATAGCGAGTACCTGGTTTAAATCATCGATGGTTTGGTCGAAGGCTTTTTGAAAATAAGCCAATAATCCTTGATCAAAAACCTCCAGGGTTTCTTTTTTGTACTCAAATGAGGTGGTGGAATCCCCGTCGATGCACTCGTAGATGTCGGTAAAAATTTTCTTCCCTTTTACCTGTACTTTGCCCAAATGGCGGAAGTTGAATGCTGATTTGTGTTCAAGCATCTCCAGGGAATATTCACTGAGCAGAATGCGGGTTCCATAAAACTTGGTCAGGCCTTCCATGCGCGAAGCGGTGTTTACCGTATCCGAAATCGTGGCGGCATCCATGCGCTTTTGATCGCCGATGATGCCCATGATGAGTGAACCCGTGTGCAGACCAATCCCAACATCTATTTTCTTTCGGCCCTTGCTCAGGCGTAGTTCGTTGTACTGATCCAGCTCTTTTTGGATAGCGATTGCCGCGCGCAAGGCATCATCGGGTACACCCGTGAAAATGGCCATGATGCCATCGCCGAGGTATTGATTGACAAAGCCCCGGTGTTGCTGTACCAAAGGGCCGATGCGTTGGTTGTAGGCGGCCACAAATTTGAAATTTTCTTCCGGACTCATGGATTCCGACAAACTGGTGTAATCCCGGATATCGGCAAAAAGCACCGTCACAATTTGCTCCACGTGATCGCCCAAACGTACGCCAACGATGCTTTCATACCCAAGTGCCCGAATGAACTCATTGGGTACAAATCGATTAGAAGCTTGGTTGATTTTATGCAGGTTGAGGTGAGTACTGAGCCTGGCCAAAAATTCGTCTTTAGAAAAAGGTTTGGCGATGTAATCATTTGCCCCGGTATTGAGTCCGGTAATGAGATCTGAAACCTGGTTTTTGGAGGTGATCATCAGCACTGGAAGTTCGCTGGGCAGGTATTTCTCCCGGATTTTTTGGCATACTTCGTATCCCGACATGCGGGGCATCATTACGTCCAACAATACCAGATCAATTGAATCATCCTGATCAATGGCCAGCAATGCCTCTTCGCCACTCAGCACCTGGGTAAGGCGGTAGATCTTTTTGTCCAGAAAGTTTTTCAGTACCTGTTGATTGACCACTTCATCATCGACCACTAAAATGTGTACTTTTTCGGAATCGAATTGGGCGGTATAATTTAAGCTCGATTTACTTTGATCAGCGCCATTTAAGGTGGTTTCCCAAGTGTTGATGCCCGCTAGAGGCGTCAGCACTTGATGGGGTGCTAAAGTTTCAGGGGCGAGCGCCGCTGTAGATGCAATGGGCAGAGAGAAGAAAAAAGTCGAACCTTTTCCGGGTGCTGATTTCAGCCAGATTTTTCCACCGTGCAATTCTACCAGGCTTTTGGACACGGCCAACCCGAGGCCAGTACCTGCAAAACTGCGGGCAATGGAGCCATCGCCTTGTTCGAATTCTTTGAAAATAAGTTCCTGTTTCTCTCTGGGGATGCCGATCCCGGTATCTTCAATGGAAAGCACAAGGAGTTCATGCTCCAATTGTGCATTTACCACGACGAAACCCGTCTCCGTAAATTTGATGGCATTGCCAAGCAGGTTGTACAAAATCTGTTGCAAGCGGTTTTCGTCCGCCAAGGCTGCTGGGAAATCTTTGGGGATGTCATTGCGGATGCTGAATTTTTTACCTTTTACCAACGGAGTCAAAGTACGCAGCACTACATCGGTCAAGGCATACAGGTTTACCGGTTTGATGGCCAATTCAATTTCCTGATTTTTCAATTTGGAAAAATCCAGAATATCGTTGACCAAACTATTTAGCCTGCGGCTGGAAGAAATGATCATGCTCAAATCTTCTTGCTGCTCGCTGTCCTGAACCCTTTCGATTAAAGACTCTGACAAGCCGATGATGCCTTGCAAAGGGGTGCGCAATTCGTGGGAGGTATTGGCCAAAAACTGATCCTTGAGGGCATCTACCTTGCGCAATTGTTCATTGACTTTTTGCTCCTGTTCGGTTTTTTGGCGTTCCAGGAGCAATTGCTGGGCTTGTCGCTGCTGTTCTTTTCTCCACAACCAATACAGGATTCCGGCGAACAACGCGGTGTAAATGAGGTACATCCACCAGGTTTTCCACCAGGGCGGACGGATACTGAATGAATAAGTCAGTTCATCGCTCCAAACACCAGTGCTACTTCTGGCCTTGGCGCGAAAGGTATAATAGCCAGAGGGCAGGTTACCATAAGGTGCCTCGTTTTTTGTGCTGAGCGAACTCCAGGAGGCATCAAATCCTTCTAATTTGTACTGGTATTTTACTTTTTCTGGTTGTTGGTGGGTAACGCCTACAAAAGTGAAGCTGAGGTTATTGTTGTTGTGCTTTAAACTGAGGTTTTGAGGCAAGTTATTCCAGGCAGACAAGCCCGAAAAATGAAAATCACCCACTTTTACGCCATTGCCCAATACAAAAGAACTGTCTTGCTGGTGCAAAAGATCTGACCAAGGGATGTTTTCATTGTACAGCGAAATGCCCATCAGGCTCAAGTACGGCTTTGACTTGCTGGTGCGCTCTCCGCTTGGATGATAAACCGTGAGCCGATCATTGGCGCCAATGTAAATGTCGCCATTTTTGGCTTCAACCAGGCTATTGCGCCAACAACCAATGCCGAGGAAACCATCCTCGTAGCTGTAGTTTTTGAAGAGTAAGGTGGAGGGTGTCAACTCAAAATCAGGCTTCGTCGAAATGGCTGATAGGGTCGCTTTCGACATTTTGGACAACCCGAAACGGGTGCCAATCCATAAATTTCCTTGGCGGTCTTGCAAAAGAGAAAGCACCGCATTGTTGCTCAATCCTTCTTTTTCGCTAAAATGGGTAAAATATTGGCCATCGAATCGGTTTATGCCTCCGCCTAAAGTACCAAACCAGAGGTTGCCTTTTTTGTCCTGCAAGATGGAAATTACTTGGTTGTGACTGAGTCCGTTTCCCTGATTGAAGTGGATAAAACGTTGACCATCGTATTTGGTTACCCCGCCACCATACGTACCAAACCAGAGATTGCCGCTCATATCCTCCAACATGGAGAAGACAGTATTGCTGCTCAAGCCTTCATTTTCCGAAAAATGAGTGAAATATTGGCCATCGTATTTGGTTACACCCCCATCTCTTGTACCAAACCAGATGTTGCCTTTGCTATCTTCTAATATGGATAAAACTTCTTTACTGCTTAATCCATTTTGATCTGAAAACTGGATAAAGTTATTCCCGTCAAATTTGACTGCCCCTTTTTCTTTGGTCCCAAACCATAAGTTCCCGGATTTATCTTGAAGTATTGCATAAATAAAATTATCGCTTAAGCCAATGGTATCATTGTAATGATAAAAAACGCGATTGTCAAATTTCGAGACCCCACCTCCAGATGTTCCGAACCACAAAGCACCTTTGCGGTCTTCAATCGTACTGAAAACTTCATTGTAGCTTAAGCCTTCTCGTTCAGTGAGGTGAGTGAGGATATTGCCATTGTATTTGCTTATGCCACCACCATCAGTGCCAAGCCAGATGTTTCCATTTAGGTCTTCAAAAACGCAGCGAATTCGATTGTAGTTTAGTCCTTCCGATTCCGTAAACAGCGTAAAAGTATGACCATTGTATTTGATGGCACCACTTCCTAAAGTCCCAAACCAAATGTCACCATTTTTTTTAACAGCAATGGACGAAACAGGCTCCGAATTGAAAGTTTCCTCAAACGAGAAATTGACAATTTTTGATCCATCGTATTTTGATGCACCGATCTTTGATCCAAACCAAATGCTTCCATTTACATCCTCCGCAATAGACGAAACATCGTTGTGCAGTAGTCCTGCATCTACAGTGAACCTTGTAAAAGATTGGCCATCAAATTTAGAAGCTCCATCTTCATTTGAAACAAACCAGATTCCTCTTTTTTTATCAATCAAAATTGATTCCACTATATCAGTCCCCAATCCTTCTTTTCTTCCAAAGTGGGTAAAGTATCTTCCGTCAAATTTGGCTACCCCTTTGTCTATACTTCCAATCCAAAGGTCTCCGTTCAGGTCTTGAGCAATTGCAGAAATAGTATTGCTTTGCAGCCCGCCTTCATCAGCGAAATAATGCTCAAATTCTTTTCCATCGTATTTTGTCAGTCCTCTTCCATCCGTCCCAAACCAAAGATTTCCATGCATATCTTCTAGCATGCAAAGAATACTATTGTTGCTCAATCCTTCTTTATCCGTAAAATGTGTGAAATACTTTCCATCGTATTTGCAGACTCCTCCACCCATGCTACCAAACCAAAGATTGCCTTTGGAATCCTGTAAAATGCAGCTGATTACATTGTGCTTTAACCCTTGTAGTTTTCCGAAAGAACTAAAATTGAACGGGTTTTGATCTTTACCTGCTCTGTCCTTTGCCAAAATCACTTCTGGTATCCCAACAGGTACTTTGATGCTTTTGGCTGTGAAAGATTTAGGCTTGGCAAAGCCACCTCTGCCTGGGCGATTTTTGATCAGGGCAACTTCGTTGACAGGAATTGATTGTGGCTCACCCACAGGAAAGACATTGAGGTCGGTTGGAATGGCCTTGGGAGTGCCTGCTTTGACAATGGAACTGGCAGAAATGCTAACTTTTACTTTTTTTGGACTTTTTATAGAATCCTTGGGTACTACATAAGGCATAGCCTTTACCCGGGTAAGGATGTGCACATTGGATTGCTCGTCGCTGTTTTGCAGGGTACAGCCCAGTACCCAAAACAGGACAATAATACCCCCATACAGCTGTATGTTTCTAATTTTTTCTTGCACAATGGGAGAATTTGAATAGGTCTCAAGACCATAAGCAAAGCTATACATTTTTCATTGACCCGCAATACATCAAAAATGGGCTTTTGATGCAGAATAAGGTTCTTTTTCCTAAAACTGAAAATAAATAAATGGAACTACATCTGCGCTTGCCGTTTGTATCACCAGCCATACCACCAATGCCAGTACCAATGACTGTACGGGTACAGGGCTGCGTTCGAAGAGTTTGTCCCAAAAAGCATACCAGCGTTCGGGCAAAAAATGCAGCACATACCCCAGTACAATCAAAAAAAGTACGGGTTTGTATCCATCCCACAACTGCACCCACAGCTCGCCATGAAAGGACGAACCAATCTGGGTCAGCACCATTGAGGTGGTCTCCAGTGGTGAATTGGGATTATTGAGCGCCCCTGAGCGGAACAGTATCCAGCAGAAGGTCACAAAGTGAAAAGTCAAAAACGTACCCACCCATGCACCCAGAAGCTGGCGATTGCTCAATACGTCAACGGCGGTTGCAACCATGGTTAACAACAAGGCCAAACTAAAAAAGATCAGGTTACTCAGCGTCAGAGTGCTCATTTGTTCGGGCGTGATTCCACCGGAAGCCGCCATCGATTGTAAAACGCCCTGTAAGGCCAACTGCACCATCAACACAATAATGAAAGCCCGCATGGCCGGATTGCCCCAGAAGCGGTTTTTGACCGATAGTACCCGATCAATGGCCAAGGCAATCCCATGCAGTGCTCCCCAAGCGATGAAGACCCAACTGGCGCCGTGCCAAAGCCCGCCCAGAATCATGGTAATCATGAGGTTGATGTACGTAAAAAATTTGCCTTTGCGGTTGCCGCCCAAGGAGATGTACAAGTAATCGCGCAACCAGCTGGACAGCGAGATGTGCCAGCGTCGCCAAAATTCCTGAATGCTGCTGGAACGATAAGGCGTATGAAAGTTGTCGGGCAAGGCAAACCCCAACAATAGCGCCAAGCCTATCGCCATATCAGAATAACCTGAAAAATCACAGTAAATCTGAATGGCATAGCCATAAGCTGCCGTCAGGTTTTCCAGGCCAGAGTACAAAGTAGGATTTTCAAAAATCCGATCCACGTAATTGACACTGATGTAATCGGAAATGATCGCTTTTTTGAACAAACCACCCATGATCAGGATCATTGCCCGCGACATTTGCGCATTGCTCAAACTGGGCTTTTTGCGAATTTGGGGCAAAAAATCGGCAGCCCGCACAATCGGCCCGGCCAACAATTGGGGAAAAAAAGTGACAAAAAATCCAAAATCAAGAAAGCTGCGCAAAAACGAGCGCAGATCTTTCATGCCCGCACTGACGGGTTCAATTTGCCCCCTGTACACATCAATGCTGTAACTGAGGGTTTGAAACACAAAGAAAGAAATGCCCGCAGGGAGGTAAATATTTTGCAAAGCCCATTTGGTGTCAAACGCGGCATTGGCAATTTCGATGAAAAAGTTGGTGTACTTGAAATACACCAGCATGCCCAGGTTGAAGACCAAACTGAGCACTAAAAACAACAATTTCCCAGCTTTGGATGGCGCAATGAAAATGAAATGCCCCAGAAAGAAATCTACCACCGCCGAAAAGATGAGCAGCAGAAAGGGGTAAGAGTACAAAATCCACAAATTGACGGGGCCACCGGTGCATTTGTAATAGAAAAACAGGGAAAAAATCGTTGTCAGCAACAAACGCAGATTGAAACTGCGCAACAAAAGCAGGTAAAAGCTATAGAAAATAAAGAATAGAATGAAGAACTCCAGGTTGCTAAACAGCAAGGGTCTGGATGCTACATAAGTCCACAATCCGGAGAGGTCAGTCCAATTAATCGGCGGCATAGGCTTTCATCAGCGCGCTGTACAACAACTGCGCCTTTACTAAATATCCTTGTTCGGTAAAATGAATTCCATCGCCTTGCGCAAGTCCTGCCGAGCGCCAGCGGCGCATTGAGCCTAGTCCACCCATGATTTGATGCAAATCCCAGATGGCTACATTTTGTTCTTGCGTTTGCCTCCGCAAGATATCTCGAACCTGCATTCCAATGGTATTGTCTACCGATTTATTTTTTAATACATCCGGGTTGATGGTGACCAGAATCGGCACATTGGGCATTTTGGCCCTCAGCTTTTTCAAAAAAGACGCAATTTCTCGTTCTACTTCTCCCAATTTGCTGCCTGGCAAAAACGATTCGTTGGTTCCCAGGGTGATGATGATCAAATCGGGAAACAACATGGCCGCCTGATCTGCAAAGTTTTCGGCGCGGTTGTAGTGGTAGTAGGTCACGCCATTGGCACCAGCTGAGCAATACAATACGCCTGGTTGGGTGTTGTTTTCCAACAAAAAACCAAACAAGGTGGCGCGTTCTTGTTGGGGATTGCTTTTGAGTCCCTTGATGCGCAAAACCGAGGTCAGGGTATCCAGGTTGACAACGCTGATGTGGGGCTGTTCGGGATTGGATTTACTGGAAACGACTTTGGCGCCCGCTTCGATAAAGGTAGTCAAATCGGGTGCAGGTGGAGGTGTTTGTCGGGGAACGACCCGATTGGAGGCTGGAACTTTGAGGTACTCTCCCGGGTGGATCAAGTTGCTGTTGAGTCCATTCAAGCGCCGCAATTCCGCGATGTTGCAATGGTACCGCCGGGAAATACTGTACAAAGATTCCCCTGGACGTACCTTATGCCGACTCGTTCCAGGGTTGATCAGCGGCTTACTCGTTACACTGGCCGTAATGACTTTGGCGGCTGGTATTTTTGCTTGTCCAGGTTCCTTTCGACCAGTTTCAACCAGCATGTCAAAAATTTGTGGGCCTTTTTCGTGAAAAATGGTCACCGAATTGAAGCGTTGATCCAGGCCATACAGGTCTTGTGGGAAGATATTGATTTCAAAATCTTCGTAATACGTACGCATGCCCATCGCGCTGATGCCAATCGGGATTTCGGTATTTTGAAAGGTACTTTTGCGTCCTTGCCAATTGCCCTTGCTGCTCGTTTTGATATCGCGGGCATTGTAACTCCCTGCCTCGCGGTACGGAAAAACCAGTCCCCGACCGGCTTGTCCGAATTCCTCCTGAAAAAAATCGCGCATCCAGCCGGTAAAATAATCCCCCTGGATGTGTGAATCGCCAATGTGCAAAATCCGTACTTGCTGGGATTTGCCAGAGATCAAGGCATCCAGGCGACTGAAAAAAGGAACCAGCTGTTCTTTGCGTTCGATGGTATTGGCCGCAAAATCGATGAAAGGGTATTGTGCCGGATCGAAGGAAGGAGGTTTCGGAATGCTGTCGCTAGCCATAGGCGCGAGACTCTGAGCAACCTGTTGCGCCAGATTTGCCTTTGGGCTTTTGACCCTGGACGTACAGCCCGTTGAAGCCAAGATTAAACTCAAAAAGAGCTTAAGAGGAAGTTGAAACATGACCTGAATGTGAATGGTTCGAGGATGTACCGGGGCCTCAGGTTCATGGGAGATGTGGCAAAGGTAAGAAAAATTGGGAGTGAGGTGATGGAATTTGTGATTTTGGGGAAGTCCAGTAGTCAAAAATGGGGACAGAACCACAGAGCAGTACCGAAATATTTCGATACTACTCTTTTGGTTTAATTCAAATGTTTAATTAATCATCCATTTAAATATCTCTGATCCGATCGATAACGATTTGGAGATAAACCATAGCGGGTTTTAAACACCCTTGAAAAATGCTGTAAGGATTTAAATCCAGACAAATGAGCTATTTCCGAAACAGATTTTTCTGGATCAAAAAACATTTGAAGTGATTTGTCAAGTCTAAAATTGCGCAAAAAAAGCTGGGGGTTAGTTTTACAGTATTTTTGGACTTTTCGCCATAAGGTTACCTCATCCATATTGAGTTGTTCTGCAATTTGAGGTATGGTGATTTCTTCATCCCAATAAACTTGACCAAGGACAAGCTTGAAATTGGAAACAAAGGAATTCATACTCCGATCAGTGTTGTTTGTTACAATGGGCAAAAGGGTATTCATGGTGATCCGATTTAAAAAATACTGGGGTTTAGTTGGGGAATATTGATATTCACTATTCTCAACTTCCTATTTTTTTCATTAGGAAAAATAAGTTGTTTTTCATGTTCCAGCAATTATTGAAAAAGCTTAGGAGTGTAACATTTACTAAACAACAGTTTAAATCACACCCCTAAGCTTCTTCTAAGATTTAATAAAAGAACCAGTCACTTCAGACAAGATTCTACCTCCAGCAAGGGCGCCGAAACTAGCAGCGACAATTTGTTCGTCAAAACCTAATCCAGAACGAACCAAGAAACCGCCTGCGATTCCGCCAGTTATGCCAAATACAAGGTTTCGCCACCAAGGATAAGGATCCGGATTCGGAGGTGGTGGCCAAGGAAGAGGCCTTGGTACAGTTCCGCACCAGCCAACAAGAGACCAAAAAATTAACTGAGAAATCATAATACTATGGTTTAGTGATTAACATTCATTTGAAGGCTGGTTGATCCTTGTACATTGGAAAACATCATCCATTGAGGACACAAACAGTCAGAATCCAGTCAGGATTTAAATCGAAATGCAAACGGAGACTATTTTTAAGGTTCTTTGAGCTTTTTTTTTTGATTTTCTTAAAAAAAATTCTTTAGCTTTTTTTCTTGAATAACTTAATTTTAACTATCAGTTAACACTTATAAAAGAAGATAATGACATTAAAGGAAGGCGAAGAATCTGATGTATGGTGGGATGAAGAGGTTCTGCAAGAAAATGCATTCTATTGGTTCAAACGTTATGCCAAACTTGGTCACAATGGGCTTGAATGGATAGATGTTCATCAAGAAGCAAGTTGCCGTTTGATTGAACAGGGTTCAAAAAAATTGGAAAATGAATGGGGTTTTTTGCGAAATCTTTGCAGGAATATTTGCGCAGAATGGGATCGAGAGATAAAACGGAAGGAAAATATGATGCTATTGCCTTCTGAAAGCAAAAGTTTTATGCTGTCTATAATTGATCATTACATTCAAAAACTAGATTGCAATTGCAAAGAGCTTTTATACCTATGGTATCTTGCCATTCCACCTGTTCGTGACCCTGAAACAATCGTTTCAGTGATAAGCGAAAAATGTGGCAAAAGCTATAAGTCTAATGCACTTCATGTTCAAAGAGACGCATGTAAAAAGAAGCTTGCCCAATTGATTAAGCAGGATCCTGATGCCCTCTTTGATAATCCCGATGAATTTAAATAACTTAACAACAATGGAAAACACTAAAATACGCATACAAAAATACTTTGAAGGTAACTTAACTGCAGAAGCAAAGGATCGGCTCGAACAGGATTTGAGGCGAAACAAGAGTTTCATGAAGGAATTCATCTTATACAGTATTCAGGGAGATGTCCCAGAAATGACTGCGGATCAACTTCAATTTAGAGAACAAATGGCAGAAAAATTTGCAAATGATGATCCTTTGCCCGAACCTAAACTCAGCTGGCGATTTTACGTCCAGAATTTTTGGTATTCCTCCGCTAGAAATTGGGTTATTGGAGGGGTGGCCATTTTCGCAGGAATGTTTATTTTCATGAAAGTACTACTTGAAAATTCAGCTCCATTACCTCCCTTGACGGCCGTGATTCAGGAATACATTCAAGACGCCTCCTGTGAAAATAGAGCAGGTTCAGTTCAGGAGAACCAAAAGAATAATTTCCACCGTTCATCTCAGATCTACTGTCCTACCAAGTTGGATAAAAAACCTTTTCAAGTTTTGCAAGCTTTGGAAGTTTTGGAAGACAGCTGTCAATCTGAATTTTGTATGAGTTGCTATTATCTGGCACATGTGAAGTTGGAAAATCAACAATATGAAGAGGCCATCCAATTGTTCCAAAGATGCCTGAGTTCAGCTGGATTGGCAGAGATTCTAAAATATCCTTACACATTTAAGAGCGAGCCAAAAATAAGATTTAATCTAATACTGGCAGAACTCGGCGCAGGAAAGCCAGTGGGTCAAGGAATGGCAAAATTGAAAGACTTGCTGGGTAAAACACCAATGAAATGGGATCTCCATCAAAAAGAAGAAAAACTCTTGGAAGTATTGAATAAATACAACTGATTGTCAAGGCTATTAAAGCATCATCTTTTTTTTCCAAAATGAAGTATAGTCCAGGCAATTAAAGCAAAACATACCATTAGGAAAATAGCAATGTATGTAGGACTTTTTTTACTGGTATTACTCGTTCCAATTAAAATATGTCCGGCCCAGTTTTGAGGGTACGGATTTAAACCTGATCGCTCCAGAAAGATACATTTTGCCTTTTGTAATGCTACGTCTTTGGGTAGTGAGTCCAATTGAGCATAAAAATGAGGCATGATATAGGATTTGCCCTCCGTCGGTACCTCCCAAAGAGTGGATAGGATGCTTCGAGTCCCACCATAAGCCAATCCTCTAGCCAAACTGATGTTTCCTTCTCCTTCTTGAAACGGGCCAGAAGCCGTTTGGCAGGCAGAAAGGTCAATCATTTCTTGCTGGAATGAATGCTTATAGAGTTCATTTAAAAACAGGGAGGTGTCCTTGGGGGCTTTTTTTGAAGGCCAAAGGCGGATGTAATTGCTTTCAGGGTTGGGGAGTATAAATCCATGGGCAGCCACATGGACATAGGCGTATTGGTTGCAGGCTTTCCAAAAATTTTCTTTTGTAGATTCTTCTGGCTTGAAGAGGTGAGTAGTTAGGGATGAAAGCTTTTCGATTTCTTTTACTTCTGTGGATACATTTTCTTCTTTTCCTGCCGGTGCTAAAATGGCAATATGTCGTTTTAATATACTTGGAACGACTTTCTTTTGCATTTCCATCAACACATTGGCAGAAAAGCAATAACTGAACGCGTATTTAAATAAGGTGAATTTCTGATTTTCAATCATTTCTGAAATCGTTTCCCCATGAGCAGGGATAGTAGTTAGAACATCAAAAGGAAGGCGATAAAGTACGTCATCAGGAATGATGATTAGTCTTTTAGGTAATCTACCAAGCCATTTGTGGCTGAACAACAATTCATAAAGAGAATGGCTAATTGTTAAAAACGCGGAATCTTTGCTCACACTGATTGTTCCATCGGCATTGGATGGGTTATTCAAAAGTTCAAGAATCGATCCTACATTCTTCTGAATATTTTCTTTACTGATGCGTTTGGAGTCGACTTCAGCGTGTCCATTGGAATCAAAATAAAAGGAAAAAAGAACTGAATCCTGGCAATAATAGGCCAGCATGGCTTGATCTTTTTCTAAAAGAATTTGCTGGATATCGCTTATACTAAGGTCTGGTCCTTTGTATTTGAGTGCAAAATATTCCGGTTTTTGCTCTTTGAGGTGTTTTAAATATTGCCTTTTTGCTTTTTCAAATTCCTCAAGATGGACGTCACTTAAATCTGCGCTTGCTGCAATTTGCATGAGTTTTTTTTCTTCCTCTCGCAATTCCCTTGGCAAAAAGCGACTAATGTTTTGCAATCTGGTAGCTTCTAACAAAGCAAAGGATTTACTTTGCTCGCTCAATTGGAACGCTTTTTCCAAAAAATTTGCCTTATTTGCTCCTGACGATAAGGAATAAAGGTTCATATTACCAGTAAAAGCTTTTCCTATCCACTTTTGGGCTTTTTGAGCCAATTCTATTTTTGATTGATCGCTAATGATGTTGCCTCGTAAAAAATTAATTTGTTCAAACAAGGTGTCGTAATGACTGGCGGCCAATTCCAGCATTTTTGAATTTGAGTCGTTGCGGTATTTTGCGAGGTATGCTTCTGGGAGGTCGCTTAACAGAGTAAGCCTTTCTACTATGGTACCTTCCATTGGCCTAAAACCTTCAAAAGATTTGGTTTTTACTTTTCGCAATAATGTATTGGCTCTTTGATAACAAGCAATGGCTTTATCGTAATTTCCTTTATCATAATGTACTTCACCCAGGTTGATGAATAAACCAATGTACATTTCCCCTGGCACTTTATACTGCTGGGCTTGTGCAATGCCTTCACGCAAGGTTTTTTCGGCTTCGAGGTACTGAGCGGTACGCCGATAAATTTCTCCCAGATTAGTGATGGTAAGAATAATCGGTTGTATTTGCTTGCTCTGTTTGTACTTTTCAAGTGCCTTTTGGGTATAAAAAATAGCCTGTTTTTGAGCTTGCCGGTAAGATTCTGAGCGAACGTCCTTGATGTTTTGTAGGGAGTCTTGCCAAGCATTTCCGATAACGAGATAAGTGGCTCCTTCCTCTATTTGTAAATTTTTGTCGAGCACAAAATGAAGGGCTTTTTCTCCAAATTTTATTGCTTCTTTTAATTCATTGTTTTCTCTCAAACATGCAGAATAAAACCTAAATAAATCGACAACAAAGATATTATTGATGACTAGTTCTGGCGATTGATTGTAAAAAATTAATGCTTTATTAAAATAACGTTTTGCAAGAATAAAATCTCCTAGTTTCCAAAATGCAAAACCAATCCGTGTATTGTTTGCAAAATATAAATTTACATTTTGAAAACTTAATTTATCTGGAATATCACTAAAGTTATCCAGAGCTTCTTGAAAATCACCTATCCTTTGCATGCGTGCATATGCAAGGTTGTGCTTGGCTCTAAGAATATCAATATGGGTAGTATCCGGGTAGATGCTTTTTCTGAGTGCGATTGCCTGTTGATAAAAAATTTCAGCTGCTTTATATTTTTTCTGCATGAATAACTCCCCGGCATTTTTGTGAAATTCATTCGCAAAGCCTTCAATGCTTGTTGAATCTGCATCCAAGCATTCTGAAGTTGTTTGTAAAGCAGCATTTTCAAGTTTATTAAAACTATATTGCCCCTGAATGGAAAATTGGAATAAATCGGCAATAGATAATGCTTCAGGATGCTCAACCTCTTGGGAACAGCCTACCAAAAGCAAGAGAAGGCTAAAGGGAAATAAAAGGTATTTGGGAAACATGCGCAAGCGTTTTATTAAATAAAAATTCCTGGCTCTCAGGATTTACATCCGAAAACCAGGAATTTTACACATTATTTATTCTTTAATTCAAAGGGCAGATTGTATTGATCACCTTATCATGCTGATGAATACGGATTATTGTGTCAGGTTTCACATTGGACAATTTCGATTGCTGAAGAATTAAATCTTTCACCTGAAATGGTGTCAAACTTGGTTTGATTCCCAGCATCGCAGCTACCGTTCTTGAAACAAAAGGAGTAGACATTGAGGTGCCTGAATTTCGAGCAAAACCGGTTTTACTACCCGTTGGTTGGAGGTGTTTTGGGTAAGTACTCACCACATCTACGCCCAAAGCTGCTACAGTCATGTAACTTGGTTCAGGCTTGGCATTGGAAATATTGGAGAAACTTGCTCTTTTATCTGCCCCATCTACAGCACCTACAGAAATAACATTGGAAGTTTTGGCAAAACAGGCTGGCCAAAACTTTATTTTCATTACATCCAAGTTCCAACCATTGTTTCCCATTCCTGCAACGATGATTACTTTTCTTTTTTCTGCTTCTTTAATGAAGGTAATTAGCGGCTTGGGTACCACAGTATCGTAAAAACCCCAGCTGATGTTAATTACCTTCGCTTTTTGATCGAGTGCGTAGTACAATCCACAAACTGTCTCAAACAGGTCACCCCGGTGGGTTCTGTCATCCATAATTTTCACGTTAATGAATTGAAATTTCACACCTCTAACATTAAAATTTTGTTCGGTGGCACCTGCAATAATTCCATTTATATGTGTTCCGTGGCCATCTTCATCCCAGGGTTCATAGAACTGGCCAATTCCATAAACATTTTGCCCGAATTTGGTTTTGGGAATCGGTTTGCAATTCTTGAATAAAGCTGGAATGTCCCAATTGAATCTGCTTTGATGAAGTACACTTTTCGTAGTATCTACCCCTGAATCGGTGACTGCAATTTTTACAGCAGTTGTAGCGCAATTTGAAGTCTTAAGTTCTCCTTTAATGTCATATCCAGTGAAAGAGAATGAATCCGGATTTTCGTTTCTAATTACATAATTCAGACTTAACCCACCTACGGGACCACCGCTTGGCGGAGGGTTTTGAACCACGCCAATTACATCGATGGTTCCCTTTCCTTGATACCTCCATAGTTCCATCTTGCCAGAACACGGGCAAGTTTTAAATCGCTTAAAATTCAATTTCTTGAGACTATCCCGAAAAATTTTAGCATTGGCCGTATTGGCATCAAGAATGATTTCACCACTGAAGTAAGGAATGGAATCGATGACAACTACTTCTTTCTGGTCTATGGTAATGGTATCATAGACAATCTTGTAAAGGATCGAATCCTTTGAATCTTTAGGAGGATCTGATATTGGTTGATCTCCCTCGGGTTTACAGCTTGAAAGAAACATTATTACTAGCCCAAAGACAAATAACATTGACTTGATTAATGGTTTCATAAGTGCGATTTTTTTGTTTAAACCGATATGACAGATGGAATAAAATTTAAGTATTAAAGCTCTAAATTTTATACAAGGACTACCTGCTCAATAAAAAACAGAGAGGAAATGATTAGAGCTAATAGTGGGATTATAAAGGCGCTATGAGCGTAAAAATGATATTATTATCTACAAATCAAGACGATTTTATTTTCCTGCAAGATAAAGAAATTTTCTCTAAAAAAATTAAAGAAGGGTTTGCCTGAAAACAAAAGTTTTCAAAACAAACCCTTTGGGAGAACAGGTTCTACTGCCTAATTACAATCTACTCACTACAAATGACTTAACCAATCTTTCAGTAGAAGATTGTAAAACTGCATAATACAGTCCCGATGAGAACCGAGACAATACAACCTGCATGTTGTGTTGCCCTGCAAATTGAACCGATCCAGGATCCAACATTTGGATCAGCTGCCCGTACTGGTTGTAAAGTGCAATGGTAATTTTTTGTTGACTCGCTAAATTATACGCCAACTGAACAAAATCATTGGCCGGATTAGGGTAAATATTTAGCTGGCTTTGACCTTGGCGAACAGCGGATGGTAACTCCTTGCTTTCCCCATTTTCAACTGGGGCAAAAGTTCCTCCTGCTGTTGTACACAAACCATCGACGATTTGCGCCACAAACAACTCAGTCCCCTCAAACCCTGGAGTCAACTCAATGCGATTGCCCGCTTGAAAGATCACGATACTCATGGAGCCGTTGGCGTCCCCAGAAGAGGTGATGGAATTACTGGCCGTGTATACCGCAGATGGAATGGGGGCACCGTTGACCGTGCGATTGGTGAATTCATCGCAGCTGCACTTTTGGACAAGGCAGGCTGATTCCATTACTTTTTTGCGGATGATGTTGGCTGGTTCAGTGCCAAATCCGTTTAGTAAGTTTCGACCAATGGTATCGATTAAATGACAATAACTCATAATTGTCCCTTGCCCTTTTGAAGGCAATATCCTATTAGAGTTATTAAAGCATTTATTTCCTTCTGCTTCATCCATCTCATCAATCATCTTATCATCATCATCATCTTCCATATTGGTTATGGCCCAGACGTTGCCACAATCATCAATCTGTATATTTTTACTAGGCCCCCACTTGCAAGCATGGGTGTGAGGAGAACCTAATAAGTGTCCCATTTCGTGGGCAACGCGAACCAGTGTATTGGAAGTTTTAGGTATTTTCTTTGGATCTGTAGAAGTATCCTCAAGTCCACCACTTACACAATACGATTTCGAAGTACAAATGCTGCCAATATCAGCTGCTAACCCTCCTATACCACCTCTAGTAGTGATTAAATGAGCTATATTTCCATTAAAGGTGGGTCGATTAGAAATAAAAAGATTCAGTGTGGAATCTACAGTATTGCCAGTTGGTACATTATAAGGATCGGTTTTATCCCAAATGAATATTTGAGAAACCTCCATGTTAACATCTATATCGGCATAAATCGCAATAACATCACCGAAAATTCCTAAAACGTAATCAACAACTTTGATAATGTTTCGGCTATTGTCTTTATATACTTGAAACTCAGTTTCCACGTACACTTTTACACAACGTTCTTCGTCGCGATTTGAATTTAGGTCATGCTGGACAGCTGAAATTTGCTCTCTTTTATCTGTGATATCGCTGGTATAGCAAGTCCAATTGTCTGCTTTTGCTGGTAAATACTTTTCATTTACCAGCACATAATTGTCTTGCTGATCTGAAAGAGCTTGCAGCGAGAAATTTCCAGTATGATGCAAAATCAATGCTTTCAGGCGCCCACTAAAAACACTCAAGGTGACCATGGATTGGTTGTCGCCTTTTACAATTCCTCGGTAAAAAACGCCACTTGGCTCGGAAAGGGTATTTTTTCCGCTAGCTGTTGTGACTGTAAACCCGTTGGAAGTAATCTGGACTTGGGTCAATTCCAGTGTAAGGATTTTTCCTGCCGACACTGGAATATTAAAATTGAGGTTTTTGGATGGAGCATCTAAAAATAGATCGAGTTGCCTCTGACTGAGAACCAGTGGAATGGCACTTTCAGGAAGAAAATCTCTACGCTGTTCTGCACTCAAGGCAAATAAATTCACTGGCTGAAAAATCGCTCTTTGCTGTTTTCGTTCAGCGATCAATTCTGCCACTTTGTTGGGTGGTTCATTACTAGACTCTGGCAAAATCCCTTCAATGGTGTTTTGAATGAGATCCTGGCCGAAAGCTATATGAATAATGCAACCAAACAAGGTTATAATTAGAATGATTTTTTTCATGGCCATTACGGATTGATGAAGTGATCAAATAAATTACTGCATGCTAATGAGCACCAAAACCAATCCTTTGCCATTCTCCAATGAAGACATGGCTTTGCCAATAATGGCACCTTGTGCCTTTTTGTAATTTGATACTTTCATCGCGTGGCCATAAGTAGGTGAACTTGTCAGTATGTCACCTGGTTTGATGGCTCCATAGGCGGCATCCACATAGCAATAAACCCTTCCGGTAATTGCTACTGCAACGTCACCATCAGCAGCAGTACCTGCTTGACCCAAAAGCATAGCCGTGTTGATACCTCCCGCGCCACTGATGATACCTGCTACAGTTTTGTCATAGGCTTTGTCACTTACTACGAGTTTGCCGGCTTCATTTTGATCAATGGCCATGACCATTCCCGGCAGCAAACTTGATTTAAGGTTGTTCACTGAAAATCTTTCAGCCAAATCGGCTCCGGTGACCACTACTTTCTTTTTTACTTCCACTTGCTGATTGGAAATAATCATCATTTCTTCATTAGAGGCTTCAAAACGGACATTGCCGGTATTGTTTTCTACGATCAAGCTGGTACCGCTTTTCCTAAGCACCGCATCACCAGCACTGCCAATGCTTAGCTCTCCTGTAATTTGCGCATTATCATCAACCTTGGTAAAACCATCGATGGTAGTAAATCCATTGACTCTTAGGTCTCTAGCGATCCTGGTATCGTTATTGACCAGTGTTGCCCCATCAATTGTGGTAGTTCCAGTCACGGCCAAATTTCCAGTTATCTGGGCATTGTCATTGATTCTGGTAAACCCTTCTACCGTCATTGTACCATCCACATTTACATTGCCTCCGGTATTGAGGTTGCCGGCTAGCCCCAGACCACCTTTTACAACCAGAGCACCTGAATTGGCACTGGATGATGCTGTGGTATTGTCAACAGTTGCCACACCCAATACATTTAATTTTTCTCTAATTTTTGCATTTCCGTTAACGTCAACTTTAGCATCAGGAGTGGTGATACCAAATCCAAAATCACCGTCTTTGGTAAGAATCCCTCGGATTTTATCGTCGGTAATAAATTGGACACTTTCTTTGTTTTTGGTTCCTAGGGTGTTTTTTGAGGGGCCAACAATGTTTCCTCCCACATGCCAGTCTTGTTCGATGTTATCGATACTGCATTCCTGGTGTTTTTGCATGTCTGTGTGAGAGAAGATGGTAAAATTTCCAAAAGTTTTTCCAACGATCCTCAAATCTTCGGTTGCTCCAGGCCAGGCATTGATCGGGCACCGAGAATACAACTCTGTCACGCAAGAGGTACCATCAGAACCTGTTAAACGCAAATAAGTGTAGGCTGGAAAAACACCATCTGGAAGACTGGTGCTGTTGATGGTAAGCAATTGTCCATCAATTACACCCGCTTGGGTGAAAAATAAACCACTTAAGTCTTTTTTGATGAATGCTTCTACTTTAACATTGCTAGGGCCAAAATAATACGTTTGAATTTGAATCAAATCCCCATAGCAATTGCAAGTATCCTGAGGGCAAAGCACTTTAGGTTGAGCATAAATAAAGAAGGAAGAAATCACTAAAGCAAAAAGAGTCAATAAACTGGAGTTAACTGGTTTCATGATTTTGATAATTTTTAATAATAGAATTATAAGTATTGCCCAACATGAGTCTTGTTGTCAATACTAATTACGCTTGCAAAATTTGTATTTTATTTTCAAATCGATTTTACTCCATCTTGCAATTATTTGATCTAATCTTGCTAATTTAGAAGTTTTGAGTAATTCTTTGGCTCTTTGGGAGGCGAAAATAGCAGATTATCCAGCAGAATCCTGCCACTTTACGATCTCTCCCATTGACTCAACAAATTTTCTTTTGCATCTTTGCACGCGTAATTCCCATGTTTGCAAATACCCCAATTATGCGCCAGTTTTTTCGATTGACTCTCTTTTGCCTGCTGTTGCCCCTGATTACAAAAGGCCAAGGCCAACGCGCTGCTCCGATTGGAGCTTTAATTGTCAGTGTGGATACCCCTTACCTTCGCCGGGGAATCGTTTTTGAATACAATGCGGATTTTATCCGTTTCAAACCGCTTGGCATAGGAAAAGATACCACTCTACAATTTGACGTTACCAAATTAAAAAGTTTTACGCTCTTAAAAGAACAAATCCAATTTGAAGTATGGCCTTTGGCTGAGAATCAATCCAAGATCGTCCGCATTCAAAACAAATTTGGATCAGTAAAATTGGCAAAAACGATCAGCGACCCTCCAGTCCTGTTCATCCGAGAAGATACTTTAAGTCCGGTACTATTGGACCAAAACAATTACAGATCGATTCTCGAAAAGTTATCAGCAAGTAGTGCATACTCCAAAGATTTTCTCTCCCAGGTGCTTTTAAAAAGCAACAGCATCGAACGATACCTTGGCCATGTTGCCAAAAAATCAACAAAAACCTTTTCTCATTTAAAAACAGGCATAACTGTAGGGTACAACAACCATGTTGTCAATTTGAATAAAATCATGGGGAGCAGCTTTGCGGATGAAGCCAATAAAGCTTACAAGCAACGTTTTCAATTGGGAGCGTGGACGGAGATCCCTTTTGGTACGACCAACAACTTTTCTTTGTGGACTTCGCTGGCATTCTTTTCAGATGATCAGGCTTTCACCTCGGGATCTAATCTAGCGGGAATCCGATCGGGCTTATCGATAAAATCATATTACCTAGAACTCCCCCTGCTGGCCACAGCACAACTGCCCCCAATCAGTGTTCAAAAACACTGGTATACTTTTTTTAGAGGGGGCTTTGTGTTTCGACAACGACTGGCTGCTCAAGCTCGGAAATACAGGATTGTCCAGATTCAAGAAGGAATCGATGAACTCCAGTTCACTCCGGTAGAACTAGGCTATGAGACGGACTTCGGATTGAGTACTGTGCTAGCGCTAAACCATCCACTGTCTTCCAAAACGAGTATCGACATAAGTCTACAGTATTTATATTTCTTGCAAAGAGATCTGTATACCAGTCATCTCCGCCTTGCACTTGGGCTTGGCTTTGGAAAATAGTCTAAACTGAACGCTATGAAGGTTAATATTTTATTGCTTTCCTTTTTTACAATCCTGCTGTGTTCAAACTGTGAAAAGGCAATCAACGAGCTTGAGTCCAATCCAATTGTGGAGTTGATGCCCCTACCGGAAGAAACCACTGAAGGCGTAGAAGTCGCTGCAAAAGTAATTGGAATCGGTAAGGAAGAAGTTCTGGAGCGAGGCGTTGCCTGGTTACCGAGCAATGCGATTCCCTCTTACCCCTTAGGTCCCAACGCAATATTGCCGAATGGGGGAGGCCTTCGAACGGGTGAAAACATCAAATTGCAATTAGATCGATATCTTTTTCCCGGAAATAAATACTACATCCGGTTTTACGTCAAGACAAAATCGAAGGTCATTTATTCGAATGTGAAGGAAATGGTAAGTAAGGGAGCCAAAATTCAAGAATTTCAGACACATGGTTTTCCCCAGTTGATTGGAGCAGGGATCAACCGTGCTGTTTATTTGACCAAAGGCTCTAAGGTGTATTTTCTTTCTCAAAACAAAAAACTCTTGAAATTTGATACTGAAACCAACCTTTGGTTTGATCTACCCGTTCAAGATTTTTTCGCCATTGCAAGCGATGAGCAATATTTTTACTTTATCAATCCCTCTTCCCCCTCGGCATTGTACTCTTTTGATCCCGAAACATTTGAGGTAAAACCCTTGATCGATAACGTTCCGAATAGCTTGTATGGTCGCTTGTTTAATTTTACACTTTCTGGAGTGGTATACATTGGAGCCTACAGTAGCGATGGTTTGAATTTATGGGAATTAAATCCTGCCAAACGCAGCATCAAGAAATTGAATGAACTTCCCTTTTTTGACCCCGATGGAGGAGACCTAAAAGTTCCTTACATATTCACCATCGGCGACCAGGTATTTGCTCTCCAGACAGTTAAAAGGCAAAATTTATTCTGGAACTATAATGTAGCTCAAGACCGGTGGGAAAAAAGGGCCGATTACCCGGGCGAAGGAAGGTATTATTTTTGGCATGGTGCCGTAAACAAGAAAATTTACTGCGGCGGGGGCATGTATGGGGATTACAATTTTTTCAATGTTTTTGCGGGGCCTGATTACTGGAGTTATGATCCCCAAAAAGACTTGTGGTCGCACGAAGGGTGGCTTCCCTCGTCCACTACCACCATTCAGAGTTTTTCCACCAACGATCGTCTTTATTGGGTCTGTTATGATGAACGAGCACCGAATCCTTACACTGCATCAAAAATGTTCAGCTTCAAAAGATAATGCACGGGGAATTAAATAAAAAACCGCCCCTCGCTTGCGCAAAGGGCGGCATTTCTGGGCTAATGCCCAATCAAGCATTGCATTTATATAACTTTCTAAACGTATAAACTAGGCAATCAATTCTGAATCCAGTACGTCTACTTTGAGGTTGCCTTCACCAGCATTGCCTCCACTCCCTTTGCTGCGGGTAAAGAACAAGCCAATGCGATCCACGATGGAATAAACCGCTGGAATCACCACCAGGGTCAGCAACATAGAGCTGGTCAAACCACCCACCAAGGCCCAGGCCAGGGCGTTTTTCCATTCTGCACCAGCACCTTTTGCCAAGGCAATCGGAAGCATACCCGCTACCATCGCAATGGTGGTCATCAGGATTGGGCGCAGACGGGTACGACCCGCCAACACCAAGGCTTCTTTGTAGGTATGGCCTTCGGCTTTCATCTGGTTGGTAAAATCCACCAGCAGGATGGCGTTTTTGGCCACCAAACCAATCAACATGATCAGACCTACCATGGCAAAAAGATCCATGGTTTGCATCGTCAAGGCCATCGCCAGGAATGCACCCACCATCGCCACCGGAATCGAAAACATCACGACGAAAGGATAAATCCAGTTGTCGTACAAGGCCACCATGATCAAGTACATGAACAAAAGCGCGGCGGCCATGGCGATAAACAAGCTACCAAAACCTTCGGCTTGCTGCTTGAGTTCACCCTCCAAGGAAATGGTAATACCAGGAGGTGGCGGATCTAGCGCCATTTTGGCTTGAATTTCCGCACCAATGGTACCCGCAGGCCGACCAAGGGTATATGATTTTACGGTAACCGATGCAACGCGATCTTTACGTTCCAACAAGGACGGGCCAGTAGATTGGTAAATTTTGGCAAATTGTTCCAGGCGAACCAGTTCTCCTTGCTGGTTTTTGAAACCGATCTGCGATACATCATCGATGTTCTGTTTGTCAAAATCATCAATGCCTATGTTGATGTCGTATTCGTAAGCGCCATCGCGGTATTTGGCATTGGTGTTTCCACTGAACGCCGTCTGCATGGTTGCACCAACCGTTTGGATGTTGAGTCCCAGCTCGGCCATACGCTGGCGATCGATGTCGACCTTGATTTCCGGGTTTCCTTCTTCTACCGAGATTTCGGAAGCTAAAGTACCTGGCACCCCTTTGAAGATGGCCAGCAATTTGTTGGCATAGTTCATCGCCACGTCCAGGTCGGTTGCGCCCACGATGAATTGGATCGGTGCTTCATCGGCCCCTCCACCTACAAAGCTTACTTGAGCAGTTTCCACTTTTACCCCAGGTAAATCTTTTTCCAGGTCGTTGCGGAGCAATTGCGCGTACTTGTCTGCTCTCATCTCCCTTTCTTCTTTGGGTACCATCTTTACGTTGATCTCCGCCAGGTAAGGAGTAGCTTGCCCGCCCAATATGCTGGACGTGCGCCCGATGGTGCTGTAAATATCGGTGATCTCCCGTTTTTCCGAGAGGTAATCCTCAATTTTCTTCACCGCAAGGTTGGTTTCTTTCAGGGTCCCATCCTTAGGCAATTCTACCTTGATGATGAATTGCCCAGCGTCACTCGGTGAGAAAAAGGCTGTACCGATGTATCCTCCGGTGATTAAGCCGAAAGAAGAAATGAGAATAAAAAAGGCCCCCAAAACCACCAAAACACTACCCCACCAGCGGCTAATTATTGCTTGCAGTATACGCGCATATTCATTGGTCATCCAGGCGATGAAACGCTCTACGAGGATAAGCAACATATGCCCGGGGTTTTTGGGATTCAATTTGGTAACCTTAGCTACCCGGGAGGCCAGCATTGGCGTAATGGTAAAGGATACCACCAAAGACATCAAAGTGGAAATGACCACTACCCAGGCAAATTGACCCATGATGTTGCCCACCAGACCACCCGCCAGGGTAATTGGGAAGAACACCACTACGTCGACCAAGGTGATTGCGAGGGCCGTAAACCCGATTTCGTTTCGTCCATCAATAGCAGCTTGTCGACGGTTTTTGCCCATCTCCAGGTGGCGATAGATGTTTTCCAAAACCACAATCGAGTCATCCACCAGGATACCAATCACCAAAGACATGGCCAAAAGCGTCATCAGGTTGAGCGTAAAGCCCAGAATGTACATCCCGATGAAGGTCGTGACCAATGAAGTTGGGATGGCTACCATCACAATCAAGGAGTTGCGGAGGCTGTGCAAAAAGACCAACATCACCAAGGCCACCAAAACAATGGCAAAGGAGATGTCGTGCATTACCGCGTCAACGGCATCGCGGGTAAAATCGGTAGAGTCGTTGGCAAGACTGAATTTCACGCCCTGGCGTTCGAAAGTTTTTTCCAACTCGGCAATTTTGAGTTTTACCCCATCCGATACCGCCACTGCGTTGGCTTCGGGCTGCTTGAGCAAACTCATAAAGATGGCCGACTTGCCATTCAGGCGTGCGAGTTCGGTGGTTTCTTTCAGGTTGTCGGAGATATCCGCTACGTCCTTGAGTTTGATCAAAGTGCCGGTATTGGAAGTTCCAACGGTTACATCTTTGACATCTTCAATGGAAAGGAACTTACCTGCAAGGCGTACTGTAATTTGTTCTTTTTCAGATTTGATCTTGCCCGTAGGGAATTCGAGGTTGGCAGCTTGAACGGCCAGTACCAGGTTTTGCAACGCCAGACCCTGGTTTTCCAGTTTCTCGCGGTTGACCTGTACCTTGATCTCCCGCTCTTGTCCACCAATCAGGTTCACCTGACCAACGCCGTCAATTTGCGAAAGCGACGGTTTGATCCGTTGTTTGATCAAATCGTATTGTTCGCCCGGAGGCAAGTTGGTATTTACGGCCAAACTGATGATCGGAAAATCATCAGAACTGAATTTGGTCAGCGCTGGATCTTTTGCATCATCCGGCAAGGTTGATTTTACGGCATTGATTTTGCGTTGTACATCCTGCAATGCCACGTCAATTTCAGTACCGTCCCGGAATTCGATGATCACGGTAGACAAGCCTTCAAAAGAAGTAGAGCGGATAGAGATGATGCCCTCTACGCCAGAAACTGCATCTTCCAGGGGCTTGGTCAGGGAGTTTTCTACCTCAGAAGGCGATGCACCAGGATAGATGGTGTTGACCAATACCAGAGGTGCATTAAATTTAGGGATGAGCTCGTAGCTCAAAAAAGTATAAGAAACAATCCCCAGAAAGGTCAACACCGCAAAAAACACGATGATGAGCGAGGGGCGTTTGATGGCGATTTCGGTTAGTGTCATTTTAGTTGGGTTCTGTAGAGACGTGATTGATCACGTCTAACTGGGTCAATTTCGTCTCTACGGATTAATGATTTATTCTTCAACTTTCAACTTCATGTTGTCTTCCAGGTTGATCTGCCCAGAGCTCACTACTACTTCTCCCATCTTGAGTCCAGAAAGTACTGCTGCAAAATCGTCGTAAATCGACCCCAACTTGATGGGGCGTAATTTGGCTATACCGTTTTCCACTACAAACACCTTGGCGTCGCGTGCACTACCAACGATGCATTTCCGAGGCAAGGCCAAAATGGTTACCGAGCGTCCCGTATTGAATTCTGCAACTCCATCCATTCCGGCTTTCAAGGGTGTTGAAGCGGGGTTGTCCAATTCAACTTCCACCAAAAAGCGCTGTGCGTTGTCGGCTTGTACGTCGATCAGGTTGACCACCCCTACAAAATTTTTGTTGGGGTAAACTTCGGTATGCAATTCTACGCGTTGGCCTTTTTTGATCTGGAGTACTTCCGCATCGGTCAAATAAGCCGCCATTTTCAAGCGCCGAACATCGATGATGTCCATGATCTTCATGGCAGGGGCAAGGAATGCTCCTTTTTCTACCGTTTTTCCGGAAACTGTACCTGAAATAGGCGCTTTCACATAAGTCATGCTGATCTGCTTCTCCAGGTTGCGGATATTGATTTTGATGTTGTCGATGCCATTCTGGGCATCGTCCACTTGCTGCTGGGTTACGCCACCGTCGCCCAACAAATTCTTGAGGCGGGTTACATCGTTCTCTGCTTTTTTGAGGTTGATGCGGGCCAATTCGAGTTGATTTTTTAGCAAATCATTGTCTACAGCCAGTACCACTGCGCCTTCCGTTACGAAACCACCGTCTTTGATATTGAGCTGAGTAATGCGCCCTTGGGCTTCACTCATTACCGATAAGTGTTTGTAGGGTTGGAAGGTTCCACTTATTTCGAAGCCTCCTTGAATGGTTTGGGTGCCGAGGGTAACCACTTTAACCGGAATTTCGGTATTGCGTATCTGGGTCAGTTTGCCGTCCGCTTCAATTTTTTTCTTGTTCTGGCCCAATTGCCAGAAAGCTGCAGCCGTAAGGCCGCCAACAACAATGAGTGTAATGATAATGCCAATGATATTTTTCATTGCGGTATGTTTGATTAAAGAGTTATCAGAATGAAGAGGTTGTTATTTGTACAGTTCGCGGGTTTTGCCGTTGGCGTAATCCAGATCTACTTTGGCCAATTGGAATTGCAGCAAATTGGACAGCAAATTGGATTGAACTTCACGCATGGTTCTTTCCGCAACCAGCACTTCGGTTACGCTGGCCAGTCCTTCTTTGTAGCGTTTTTGAGTCACCACAAAAACTTCTTCGGCCACCTTGCGGTTTTCGCGCAAAGCGTTCAAGGTATTCCAGTAACTGAGTAGCTGCTGTTTGGCCTGACTGTGTTGAAGCTGTAAGGATTGCATGGTTTGCTTGCGGTCTTCTACAATCTTCAGCATATCGATGTTGACTTGCTCGATCTTGCTCTTTTTGTAAAAACCGTCAAAGATTGGGACATTGATGCTTAAGCCCAGTGCAGAATAACTGAACCAGTTGTCGTTTTTGCCCAGGGCGCCAAATCCGTTGCCTTGGCCTTGAAAGTTGTAGTTGGCAAAGGCACGCAAGGTAGGCCAATACGTTGCTCGAAATTGGTCAGCATTGAGTTGCTGTAAGGAGGTTTGCTGATCGAGCAGGGTTAGATCCAGTTTGTTTTGATAAGTTGGTTCCAAATAACTTGGATCAATATTGGGCATCACCACTTCACTGAGTGTATCGCTCAGGGTCAGTTGCGTTTCTTGAGGCATATTCATGGCAAACTTCAAGGATTGCAAGCCCTGTTCGTAGTTGAGGTTGATGTTTTGCAACTGGGTCTGAAGCGTAATCAGGTTTACCCGCAATTGATCCACATCTACTTTTTTGGCCAGGCCATTTTTGTATTGCAGATCAGTAGCTTTAAGTAATCCCGATACCTGTTGAATATTGGCCGCGATCAGTTCACTTTGCTTGGAAATGGTTTGCACCTGGTAGTAGAGCTTCACCACATTGTGCGCAACGTCCTCTTCGGTTTTGAGCTCTACTGTGTTGTTGAAGTTGCCCACGGCTTTGATCGCTTTGATGCCCACCCAGTATTGTTGGCTGTACAACAATTGATCGACTTGAGCACCGGCCACCGTGTTAAGGGAAGTACCGAATTGCACAGGAACCAGCTCGTCGGGTTTTCCTTGAAAAATGTTGGGAATCAGGGACGTTGGCAATTTGGCGTTGTAAGTAAATTGCACACTACCACTTACCTGTGGCAGACCGGAGCTTTTGTATTCGCGTACCTGCTCCAAAGATTTGCGGGTTTCCAGTTTTGCTTTTTGCAAAATCGGGCTGTTTTTCAGTGCAAATTGAACACTCTCTTTAACAGAAAAAGTGCTTTGTGCAAAGAGGGTACTGGTGAGTGTGCAAAGCAGCAGTACCGCAGCCACGCGGAGTGAATTTAGAAATCCTTCATAATAACTCATGGCAGTAGTCGGTTTGTTTAGCCCACGATTTAAATCGTGGGTTGCGATAACACGATGAATCGTGGGTTGCAAAACACACGGAATTCGTGGGTTGCAAAAACACGATTCAATCGTGGATAAAGTAGTTTGTGTTTAAATCTTGGGTTACACGTTTGACTAACCTCTAATGGCCTGTTTGGCTTCATAGAGGTATTTGGTCATTTTATCCAAACCTTGCTCAGAGGCTACCCCCCGCACAAAGTGATAGATGTATTCCTTAAAAACCTGGTCGGGTTGAAACTCCCGCACCGGAAAAAGCGACTGATCAATGGGCAAATAAAGACTGCCCACGTGCAGGCGTGCCATGATCTCTGGATTGAGATCGTTGCGGTAATCCCCTTCCGCAATGCCCCGCTTGAGGTTGTCCAGAATGGATTGGTAAACATGCTCTCGTTGCATTTTATCCATCTGAGTCCAGGCTTCGGGATAGTATTTTTTGAGGTCGTATACAACGCTGGGCGAAAGCTCCTGAAACTGGCCGATGATGTGTCTGGCCAGCAACATGATCTCTTGCAGGGCATTTTCAGCGTTGGAATGAATCAAATCCATGTCGCACATCTCCTCTTGGAGGTGGCTTTCAATGGTTTTCAAGATTAAGTCTCCTTTGTTCTCAAAAAACTGGTACAAGGTCTTTTTAGAAAGCCCCAATTCACGGGCAATATCATCCATGCTGACACTCTTGATGCCAAAACGCATAAAGAGTGACTCAGCCCTGCGCATGATTTGCTTCCTCGTGTCCTTGTGTTCGTTGTTTTCCATATTGGTGCAAATGTACACTTAATAAACTTTGGAAACTTAAAAAGGATCTAAAGTTTCCAAAGTTTTCTCAGTTTCTGGATAAAAGACAAGAAAAGTCCGATGAATGTTCCAGAATGGTAGATGTTTTTTATAATTATTTTTCTAGTATCTCTTTATGAATGAGCAACTTACTACAACTCCAAAGCAATTGAAGTTCGGTTATTACAGGATTTTCCAAATAAAATTTAGCGGATGATCTTGAATAGCTGATTTTTAAAAATGGTTTGCGCGGATCTCCAAATTATTGTTCAAGAGTGGCCAATTTCGTTTTTTTGCACAGCAAATCTGAAATATCCAGCAACCAATAGCACCACTATTCCCGACAACAAAAACGTGGCACCTGCTCCATACTTCCACCAAATCAGCCCTGCCAAAGCACTGGCCAGCATGCTGCAAAGGCTTTGCAAACTGGCGTACAACCCGATTGCAGTAGCCGTTTCGGTTTTGGCACTCACGCCACTGATCCAAGCTTTAGAGATCCCTTCTGTAGCAGCTGCGTAAATGCCGTACAACAAAAAAAGACCGAGATAAACGTAGAGATTATGGGTAAAAGCAATGCCGACATACACCACTGCGAATAACAGCAGCCCAATGATGAAGATGTTGCGCTTGCCCCATCTGTCGGCCAGAATACCCAAAGGATAAGCAAAAAGGGCATAAACCAGGTTGTAAAAAATGTAAATGCCAATCACAACGGTATCGTCAAGTCCAGACTGCTTTACTTTGAGCAAAAGCAATACATCCGAACTGTTGAACAGTGCAAAAACCAATAACCCCACCACAAGTTGGCGGTATTCTGGATTGCTTTTGCGCCAATACCCGAAGTACGAACAAGGCGATCGTATTGTAGCTGCTTCCACGGGGCGTTCCCGCTTTTTTTCTTTCAGATAAAGTGTAGCCAAAATGGCCAGAAGCCCTGGAAAAAAAGCCAATACAAACAGGATTCGGTACTGTCCTGGATTAAAATACAAAAACAACAAGGCCAGCGCCGGCCCCAAAACTGCTCCGGTGGTATCCATCGAACGGTGAAATCCAAACACCTGCGCTTTGGTAGCTGGGGTAGCTTCATCGGATAAAAGTGCATCCCTGGCTCCGGTGCGGATGCCTTTGCCCAGCCTGTCCAGGGTACGCAGGCTAAAAATCCACAAAGGATGAAAAAACAAGGCCATCAAGGGTTTGGTAAAAGCGCTGAGGCCATAACCCAATTGTACGAATCGCACCCGACGCCCCATCAAATCCGATTGTTGGCCAAAATACCCCTTGCTCAAACCCGCTGTAGCCTCGGCAAGCCCTTCCAAAATGCCAATCAGTAGTACCGAAAAGCCAATCGATTGCAAAAAAATGGGCATAATGGGGTACAACATCTCACTGGCCATGTCGGTAAACAAGCTGACAAGGGAAAGAATCCAAACACTGCGGGTGATGTTTTTCAAAATAGTTGGCGATTTTAAACTTTGCTGAAAAATTACACTTAAAATTCGGTATTCGTAAAGTCTATTTATTCCGCATTTTGTATCCTTACCTCACCAAAATCTTCCGCCCCACAAATTGTCCATTTTTCAACTGCACCCGCAAGAAATACATTCCTGGGAAATAAGGCGTTAAAACCTCAAATCTCGCACCCGGTTTGTTTACCTGTAGCAATACCCTACCGTCGAGTCCAATGAGGTGGGCCTGCAAAACCGCTTCCGAACAAGTAACCGAAACGACAGAAGCCACTTGCGCAGGGTTTACAAATTGCATATTGAAATCATCTTTGCCCAGATCACGTACCCCTACCGTTGTGGGCAGGCCAACTGCAATGTTGCTGTTTTGCGTCAAATTCACCACATCCGTGTACCCTACTACCCCATTGTAGGAGACCGTGACGCGGTACTTGCCTTTGAATCCGCGAATTTGGGCTTCTCCACTGGCGTTGGTGGAGCTTGTAGCATTCGTCCACCACTGGTCAAACAACAAATCCGCTACCGCTTTGCCCGCAGGCCGCATCGACCAATCGAGTCGAAAGTATGGACCATTGCTCAACCAATGCGCGCCATTCCAAAAGCCCCAGCTCAAAAACCCATCCACAGAAGGATGACTGAAGCACATGGTGAGGTAATCGGCGGTAAAGCTTGCGGCCAGGCTGTCGCTCAGCAGATTGCCATAGTCGTATTCAGTGATTTTTGCCCGCGCACCAAACGTGTTGTAAAAATCGTCCAGGGTATTTTTGACATCGTACAAGGAAATCAATCCCGACCCAATGTGCGATTGAAACCCAATGCCATCAATTTTTATTCCCGCATTTTGAATCTCTTTCAGGTATTGTTTGGTGCGTTCATATACCGGGTTGCCCGCTACATTGCCTTGGTCGATGGTAGAATATTCGTTGATGTACAACTTCAAATTGGGATCCAGTTCTTTGGCTTTTTTGATGATGTCGAGGTAGATTTCGCGCCCGGTAGGGTAGCCTGGGCTTCCTGCAAAAGCCTTGGCCAGGTCTTCGTTTTGGGTGATTTCATTCAGGACGTCCCATTCTTTGATCACGCCCTTGAGGCCGGGATACGTCAGGATTTCGGTCAGTCGATTGTTGATGCGCTGCTTGAGGTAGTTTAAATCGCTTGAGCGAGATTTCAAATCAGTGGGTAAAAACTGCCAGCCAGGCCATACCAGGTTGTGGCCGCGAATGGAGATGCCTCGGCCATCCAACCAAGATACTGCCCTGACCAGCTCGGGGTGCGACACCGACCAGGTTTGTTCCCAGCCATCCCATTTGAGGTCGTTTTCAAATACAATCTCATTGAATCCGTGGCCTTTCCCGTCAAAATCGATGATTTTTTGTTGGTAGGTATTGTCCTGAGCGCGGTTTCCTGCAATGCGATTGGCCGTGATGGCCGAGCCAAATTTGAACTCGTGTTCCAGCATTTCTACCTTCACGGTTGCTCCGCTTACGGGTTCGCCCTTGGCATTGCTGACGGTAACCTTAAGGTCGGCTTTGCGGAATTGCTCAATTTTTTGGGCGGCTTCGGCTCGCCAGGGTGCATTGGCTTCTGAGCCAGCATAATTTTGATTGGCCTGTATCGGAAAGCGATCCAGGGTGTAGGCATTTCTAAAATTGATCAGGGCAACCCCGCCAATTTCGAGGTTTTGCGCCTTGTACCCGGTATGAAAACCCAGGTTCAGTTGTTTGGCGGTGTAGCTGAAATCGGCATCAAAAGGCACGATGAATTGTTGCCAGCTGGTAGTGATGTCTACCGTGATAAAAATTTCTTTTTCGTATGTATTGCTCCGTTCCAGAAACAGGTTGACTTTTCCTTTTTCGGCAGTGGTAGAACGTGCCCAGATGACTGCGAGCCCTTTTTCTCCCTTGGACATCGGTTGGCTATTCGTCCACAAGAAGCCACTGCTGTAACTTTCTGCGCCAGCACCTGGCACGGACATCTGGCGGGTTTTGGTGAAGGCCTGTCCAGAAACCGTATTGATTCCACCCAGATTTCCTCCGTAAGCACTCGCAGCGTTGAGTACCTGGGTTTCATCATTGGGAAGCAACCAAACGCCGCCTGAAATGTTATATTTGCTGCTCAATTGGCTTTGTAAGTTGGTGTAATACGCACCTTGAGCGGCAAGGCTACCCGCCAAAACAATGGCCATTGTAGTTGAAATCCAGGTTTTCATCACTTGCGATTTATTAAAAGTCAGCTCAAGGTACATGTTTTATCGTGGGCAAAAAATGAAGCCACCCAAAAAAATAGACATGATTGTTTACAACGAAACCATTAAAATAGACGAGGCCATTCATCAGGAATGGCTGGATTGGATGAAGCAGGAGCACCTGCCCAACGTGATGGCAACGGGAAAGTTTACAGATCACCGGGTTTGCCGCTTATTGCACGACGACGACGATGGCGGCGTAACCTATGCGATTCAGTATTTTAGTCCAGATATGGAAACATTTCAGCAATACCAGCGGGAAGATGCGGCACTTTTGCAACGCACTCACATGGAGCGCTACCGGGATCGGTATGTGGCATTCAGAACCTTGATGGAAATGGTGTAGTCAGCAGTCAGCTATCAGCTATCAGCAAAGTCTCCGAAAGGCTGAAAGCTGATGGCTCATAGCTGACCGCTGATGGCTGACCGCTGACTACTTCTTTTTAAAATCCCCGTCTTTCCAGGCTTTGAAGAACTTACCCCAAGCAATTGGACTGAAAATATTCATTGGCGCAGCTTGGCCGTAGTAGTAGTATTTGCTGGCCTGACGACGCAGGTAAAAATCGGCGTTTTCATCGCCATCGTATTTTGTTCCTACCTCTGCTTTTTTCAGGGTCTCCTTGGCCAGGTTTTCTACTGCCCGTTTTTGCAGTTCAGAATTGACATCCATGGCCAGGAATTCCAGGCGGAAGTGATCGCGGCTTGGCCAGGGAAAAATCACGGTTTCTGGCAGATTGACCACGTCTTGCGTCATCAATTGCACGAGGGAGTAGCGGTCTTCCTTTAAATCTGTTGGAATCTTGTATTCCACCGCTTCATAACCAACTGCTGAAAAACGAATCACATCACCTTTTTCAACCACGACAGAGAAAAAACCTTTAAGGTCTGAATAAGTACCCCGGTTTTTTCCTTTGATAAAAATATTGGCATAAGGCACCGGAATAAGTTGATCAAGGCTACCATCCAGTACCAAACCTGAAAATTGTACCAGGTTGGAATCTCGTTGCGCTTTCAATTCAGCTCCGATACTCGTGATGCCGACCAAAAACAAAATCCACCATATGCGCTTCATAATCATCTCCGATGCTTTTCTTATTAAGACCCCCCGAAGGTAGTAAAGGTTTGTTTACACCCTGCTAATTTACGAAATTATTGGGATTCAAGGAGCCATATTGTCGAATTTGCCGACTACTGTCCCCCACTTTTGTTGCGATCCCTGAATTTTTGCTGAATGTCAGGATCCAATTGCTGGGCTTTGGCGAATGCCTGTTGTGCCTTGACATTGTCTTTCACAAATTGGTAGGCCATACCCAATTCAAACCAGGCATCGGCATGTTGAGGCATTTGGTTTTTGGCTTTTTCAAAATAACTCAATGCCCCGGGAAAATCTTGCGCTACGTTGGACGCAACCCCCAATAGACGCAAAGTGGCGTAATCATTGGGATCAAAAGTGAGCGCTTTTTTCAAGTAGGTGAATGCATTGGCCAAATTGCCCCGCTTTTCACCTTCTTCCTGCCCCAATAAACGGTACGCAACTGTCAGATTATTGATGGTATTGGTATCGCTGGCGTTGAGGGAATACGCGCCTTCAAGATATTTCACTGCCTCCGGGTATTTTTTCAAATGGATGTTGCAGGTGCCCAATAGGAAAAACGCGTCTTTGTAGCCTGGATACAATTCCACCGCGCGCTGCAAGCTGATGGCGGCTTCTTCGAGTAAGGCGTTTCTGGTAAGCGAATCGCCCTTAATTTTTTCGGCATCGGATACCAATTGTCCCCCGAGCGCATTGTGTACTTTGGCGCTGTTGGTCGACGTTTTTGCATCGGTACGAAACAGGGTCAAATTGTTTTTCCAGGCCGGATTGCGCATAATGGTTAGCCCAGCAAAAACCAATGCTAGCGCTCCAATACTGACCAACAAGCTTTGTGGCCGCAGGGTTTGGGGCAATTTTGTGCCATAAAACAAAGCGGCCAGCCCCGCAACCAGCGCAAAACACAAACCCACCGAAGGCATAAATACCAAACGCTCCGACATATTGGTACCAACTACCAGAAACAGATTGGAAACGATAGAAAGGGTCGATAGATAAAATAGGAAGCCGTAAGCAATTGGTGATTTTTTGCGCAGCCCCAGCACACCATAAATGCCCATGCCCAGATACAACAAGAAACTCAGGATTGACGCAGGTTTACTCCAATCCATCCGTGGAATTTGCATGGGGTAATAATCATGGGTGAGCGGGTAGGGTGCCAAAAACAACTGCAGGTACTTGCCAAGCGTATAAAATACGGTAGCCTGTTTTTCTGCTCCTGTAAAGGGTACATACTGCGTGCCTTCCAATTTCAGAAAAGGATTGTTCATCAATTCTCTCGATACGGTGCCAATCTGCACATTGGGAAGAACCGCTGAACGAATCAATAAAAACACCAGCGCAATCACCAAAAAAGGAGCGGTATAGCGGATGATTTTACCCACCGAAGCATCCGTAAAAAACCAGTAAGTCAATGGCACCACGGCCAAAAAAGTGATGGCGTTTTCTTTGGAAAAAATACCAATCAGGAATGCCAATACAGCGAGTGCTTCCCAACCAATTTGCTTGGAATGGTAACTGCGCAAAGAAAAATAAAGCGCGGCCAGGCAGCCCAATAGTGCCATGATCTCATCCCGGCCTTTGATGTTGGCCACTGCTTCGGTATGCAGGGGGTGGGCAATAAAAATCAGTGCTACCGCAAAAGCCAACCAGGCACTCAAGATCTTGTTCCAACGGTAGGCAAACAGGCCACTGCTGAGCAAATACAACACGATCCCCGTGAGGGCATACCACAGCAAATTGAACAAATGCCCCCAAAACGGACTCTTGCCAAAAATACTCAACTCTACGGCAAACATCGCCAGCGTAAATGGTCGATAACGGCCACCTTCCAGCAATCCTTGCTTATCTGTTTTGAAAAACCCATGAAAAGTATCTTTGTTGAAAATATCCATCAATCCCGCCCAGCCCTTTTGCACGTGCATGTTGTCGGTGATGACAATGGCATCGTCCAGGGCAAAGTCGTGGCTGAGGGTATTGGCGTAGAGCAAAATGCTCAGGCCAAGCAGCACCAGCAAATGCGTCTGCTGAGGCGATTTCCCTTGATCCAGGGTGGCATTGATTGCATGCACATCCGGGAGCACGGGCTTATTGGGGATACTCTTGTTGGGTGTTGGTTTTCCGCTTGCGGGTTTCCGTCCTTTGGGTACTTTGCTCATGGTACACTCCTGCTTTTGAATGGCCGAAGTTAGCGAATTGTGCGCAATGTCCAAAATAGAGTACACTTGTTCGTGCTCAAAGCAAGGTAGTGTGACTCAAAAAAAATCACCTTGCTTTCTGCCCGGGGCAAGCACTGTATCTTGTTTTCCATACAATTTGCCAATGTAGCAAGCGAATCCAACGGATCAGCCAAACAATAGGGTGAGCCACAACCATCAAAGCAGCAAGAAGCATCAACGAAGCCAGGATTATCGCCACAACTTGAGAACCTGCTTCTGGCGAAAAAAATATTACCCCAATCAATCCGATTAGCACCAAGTCAAGGGAAAAAAAGTCCAAATGTTTTCCTTTCCTATTTTGATGGGTGCAAATACCCTGATTGGAAAATGGTAAGTTTTCAGGCGAGGGTGATCCCGGTTTTTTTTTAACGGAACTGTACGATGGGCAACGGTCATCGGCGCAAAGGCAATCGAAGCCCATAGAAACTGAGGTATTCCTCCCAATAGGGAAATCAGGAGTACAAAAAAAATGGATTTCATGCCGAGGAGTTTCTTAAAAAACTTTTTTACGGCAGCTTCATTTTAAGGTTTCCTTTATTTAACAGTTGATCGTCTCCTCTTCAATGCGCTTATTGCGCCATCAGGGCTTGTTTAGGTCTCTGGACGAATGCAAAATGGCCCTGTTGCAGCCCGAGCAAAAAACTTATGCATGCCATCAGATACAATTGATTGAAAACAATATCATAAAGTTGCGAGATTATCCCTAATTTTGCGACAGTATAATCACAAGAAAAGCGGACACCTGGAACTCATCATCAAAATAAAACCTGAGTTTTACCGCTGCATCTTGTTATAATGATCAAAATGGGTCCTGAGATATTACTCACTATTCTCCTTGTTCTTTTAAACGGATTTTTCGTTGCCGCTGAATTTGCCATCGTCAAAGTCCGCATCTCTCAAATTCAAGTCAAGGCAAGCAGCAGCTTTGCAGCGCGCATTGCCGAAAATGTAGTGGGCAACCTCGACGGTTATCTGGCCGCTACTCAATTGGGCATTACGCTGGCCAGTTTGGGTTTGGGCTGGGTTGGCGAAGACGTCATGACCAAATTGATCCTCTCCGCAATGGAAGGACTCAACCTCAAAGTCGATCCCGTTTTGGCGCACCGGATTGCCCTTCCAGCGGCTTTTTCGGTCATTACGGTTTTGCACATTGTCTTTGGAGAATTGGCACCCAAAACCCTGGCCATCCGGTATCCTACTGCTACAACGCTCTATACCTCCGTGCCACTCAAGGCTTTTTACTTTGTATTTCGACCATTCATTTATATCCTCAATGGTTTTGCCAACATCATTTTGAAATTGTTTGGCATTCAGCCAGTACCCCATGCTGAAATCCACTCGGAAGACGAACTCAAGCTCATCATTGCCGAAAGCGCTGAGGGCGGTGCCATTCGGGCTTCGGAACGCGAGCTGATTCAGAATGTGTTTGATTTCGACGATCGTACGGTGCGTCAGGTGCTCAAACCCCGCAACCAGATTTCGGCCATCAACGTTGCGACGCCTATTGACGATGCCATCGATTACGCCATCCAGGAAGGGTATTCCCGTTATCCGGTGTACGAAGACAACATGGACAACATTCTGGGTTTCATCCTGACCAAAGACCTGTTGGCTACCTTGCGGGGCGATCGAAAAGCCACTTTGCGCAGCATGACCCGCGAATTGCTGTTTATCTCTTCCAGCAAAAAAATCAGCCAGGTGTTGCGCCAGTTTCAGGAGCAAAAAAACCAAATGGCCATCGTAGTCAATGAATTTGGCGGCATCGTAGGTTTGCTTACCCTGGAAGACATCATTGAAGAATTGGTGGGCGACATCCAGGATGAAACCGATACGGAAATGCCCATCGTGGAAAAAATTTCAGACAAAGTTTTCCGCATTCACGCACAACATCCGGTGGATGAGATCAATAATTTTTTGCCTTTTCCCTTGCAAGAAAGTGAAACATACATCACTTTGGCCGGTTTGATCATGGAGCAAAGCGACGAATTGCCCGAAGAAGGCCAGGAACTCATCATCCATCCTTATCAGGTACGCATTGTAGACATGATTCAAAACAGTCCTTCCATCATCGAAGTAACCATCCTGGATGTGCCCTCCGGTGATCCCGAAGAGGTTTGAAGGGCAATTTGGTTTTGGAATTTCAAAAAGATACGAATACCCCTGGCACCCCCAACGGATAAATTCCAGGTGTGAAAATTTTGTTTGGGAAAATCCTAGTATCTGCTATCTTTATCGTGTAAACAACAAAAAACATGAAGAAGATCAGTACGCTTTTGGGGCTATTCCTTTCTTGCGCCTTTCTCTTTGCCCAAAAGCCAATGAATGTCATTTTCATTCTGGCCGATGATCACCGCTACGATGCGATGGGCTTTACCGGAAAATTCCCCGGGTTAAAAACTCCCAATCTCGATCGCATGGCGGCGCAGGGCTGTCACCTGGAAAAAGCTTGCGTGGCTACGGCCTTGTGCTCCCCCAGTCGAGCCAGCATCCTGACCGGGCAATACCCACACCGACATACCGTAGTAGACAATCAAGCTCCTGTTCCTCCGGGTCTGGTCTTTTTTCCCCAGTTGTTGCAAAAAAAAGGCTACAATACAGCTTTTTTGGGCAAATGGCACATGGGCGATGCCGACGACAAACCCCAGCCTGGCTTCAATTACTGGCTCAGCTTTAAGGGCCAGGGCGTGTACTACAACCCTACTTTCAACATCAATGGCCAACAGGTAGCGCACCGCGATAGTGCCTACATCAGCGACTTGTTGACGGATTATGCCATCGATTGGCTCAAGGCACAGCCTGCCAAAAAACCTTTCTTTTTGTACCTTTCTCACAAGGGCGTTCATGCCATGTTTGAGCCCGCCAAGCGCCACAAAGGCATGTACAAAGACATGCGGTTCAGCCCTCCACCCTCCATGTTTATGACCGCGACGGATACGAGCAAGTACCTCGAATTAAAAAACAGCGGGGTTAGTCCCGAACTCAAACCTTTTGTAGAAAACAAAAAAGACCTGCCCAATTGGGTGTATGCCCAACGCCACAGCTGGCACGGTGTAGATTACATGTACCACGGACAAATCGATTTTTACGATTTTTACCGCCGCTACATGGAAACCCTCATGGGCATAGACGAAAGCGTAGGGCGGGTGCTGGACTACGTCAACTCCAATGGCCTGGCCGACAATACCGTGGTGATCTACATGGGCGACAATGGCTTTAGTTTTGGCGAGCATGGCCTGATCGACAAGCGCCATGCCTATGAAGAATCCATGCGGGTACCCATGCTGCTGTATGCACCGAAGCTGGTACAGGCCGGCTCCAAGCTGAATCAGGTCATCCAGAACATCGACATCGCGCCCAGCATTTTGGCCATGGCTGGGCTCAAAACGCCGGGGTACATGCAGGGAAAATCCTTCTTACCGCTCCTCAAAGGCGAAAACATAGAATGGAAAGACCGGGCATTTTATGAGTACTATTGGGAGTACGATTTTCCACAAACGCCCTCTATGTTTGCGCTGCGTACCGACCGCTACAAGTACATTTACAATTACGGCGTTTGGGGCATCAACGAACTTTACGACCTGCAAAACGACCCCTATGAGATGAATAATTTGATTCGCAGCACCGCCCATCAAGCAGTAGCCAGTCAGATGCGCACCGACATTTTCAAGTGGTTGGAACAAACCGGAGGCATGCAAATTCCCTTGCGTCCACTCACGCCAGAGCACACTCGTGGCGATCACAAATACCGAAAAACCTACTAAAATGAACAAGTTTTACTCAATTCTGCTGCTGGCCTTGTCCCTGTTCGTGGATGGCTGGAAAACGCCCACTGCCAAGGAAAAACTACCCAACATCGTAGTGATTTTTATGGACGACCTCGGTTACGGCGACCTGAGCTGCTACGGCGCCATGGACTACAAAACGCCCAATCTCGATAAACTAGCTGCTGAAGGCATCCGATTTACCAATTTTCTTTCGGCACAACCGGTATGTACCGCTTCAAGAACCGGCCTGCTGACGGGTTGCTACCCCAATCGCCTGAGCATGTCCGGGGCTTTGTTTCCAGGAAGCAAAGTAGGCATCAACGCCAACGAAACCACTTTGGCCGAATTGCTGAAGCAAAAAAACTATACCACGGGTATTTTTGGCAAGTGGCACCTGGGCGACAACCCAAAATTTTTGCCCCTGCAACACGGCTTTGATGAATACTACGGCATCCCATTTTCCAACGACATGTGGCCTGTATGGTACGATGGCACGCCAGCAACACCTGAGCAAAAAGGCAAATTTCAGTTTCCACCGCTGGCCTTGATGGAAGGCAACAACAAAGTGGCTGAACTCAAAACCTTGGCCGATCAAGGCACCTTGACCAAACGCCTCACCGAGCGTGCGGTTGGGTTTATTCAAAAAAACAAAAGCCATCCTTTCTTTTTGTACCTCCCTCACCCGATGCCGCATGTCCCCATCGAGGCCTCGCCTGCATTCAAGGGCAAAAGCAAGCAGGGCTTGTACGGCGATGTGATGATGGAAATGGATTGGTCGGTGGGACAAATTGTGCAGGCCCTAAAAGCCAATGGATTGGAAAAAAACACCTTGGTCATTTTTACCAGCGACAACGGGCCCTGGTACAATTTTGGCAGCAATGCAGGCTCCAATGGCGGTTTGCGCGAAGGCAAAGGCACTTCGTTTGAAGGAGGATTGCGGGTGCCCTGCATCATGCGCTGGAAAGGGCGCACCCCAGAAGGCGTCATTTGCAACCAATTGTGCTCCACCATTGATGTGTTGCCCACTATTGCCGATTTGTGCCAACTCAAATTGCCCGAGCACAAAATTGATGGCTTCAGCATGCTGCCGGTTTTAAACGGCAATACCGAATTTGAGGTGCGCAAAAACTTTTATTACTACTACTACCGCAACGACCTGCAAGCGGTGCGCAGCGGCCATTGGAAATTGGTGCTGCCGCACAAAGGCCGCTCCTACTTGCATCAAATGCCCGGCAGTGATGGTTTTCCTGGCGCTGCCCCCGAGGATATTCTTTTCCCAATGGGCCTATACGATTTGCGCCGCGACCCCGGCGAGGCTTATGATGTACAACAAAAATACCCGGAAGTGGTACAAGAGCTGCTCAAGTTGGCGGAAACGGCCCGCGCTGATCTAGGCGACAATTTGACCAAACGAGAAGGGGCAAATGTGCGGCCAAGTGGAACGCTGGAGTAAGGTTTGGGTTTAGAGAAGCTTTCACAAGGAATGAGTGGATACACAATATTTTTCACGCAGATGCAACGCAGATTTTTTCGCAGATTACCCACAGATTTTTCTGCGTGAAATCTGTGGGGTAATCTGCATTGCATCTGCGTGAAATAAAAATATCCAGCAGTATGGAGTGGCTGATCCTCTAAAAAACAAAAACAACCACACATGAAAAATACCCTCCTTTTCCTTTGTCTCGCCTTCCTACTATGCGCGGCAAAAGACAAACCTGCCGAATCCCCCAAGCACCCCAACATTGTTTGGATCGTATGTGAAGACATGTCGCCCCACCTGGGTTGTTATGGCGAAAAGGTTGCACAAACCCCCATTCTGGATCAACTCGCCAAAGAAGGCACCCGCTACACCAATGTTTTTTCCACTGCCGGAGTATGCGCACCGAGTCGGGCAGCCATCATTACGGGCTGCTACCAAACTTCCATTGGAGCGCAGCACATGCGCACCCTGGGCGCTGGCCCGGCCAATCGAAGTGCCTATCCTCCGGGGTACCAATCCTACTCAGCGGTAGTTCCAGAAGGCGTAAAGTGCTTTCCCGAATACCTGCGCAAAGCGGGCTATTACTGCACCAACAACAGCAAAGAAGACTACCAGTTTGAAGCCCCCCTTACTGCCTGGGACGAAAGCAGCAGCAAAGCACATTGGCGCAACCGCAAAGCCTCCAATCAGCCTTTTTTTTGCCATTTTCAACCTGATGGTCACCCACGAATCTCAAGTGTGGGCGCGCAGCAAACAACCTTTGCTGGTAGACCCCGCCAAGGTGGAGGTACCGCCCTATTATGTTGACAATGCCATTACCCGACAAACCATTGCCCGCTTTTTGAGCAATGTGATGGAAATGGACAAGCAGGCTGGAAACATCATCCAGCAACTCAAAGACGACGGCTTGTACGACAATACCATCGTGTTTTTTTACAGCGACCATGGCGATGGCATGCCTTTCGTCAAAAGAGAACTGTACGACCGCGGACTAAAAGTACCACTGATCATCAAAGCCCCCTTCCTACCCAAAGATGCAACAGATGCCCAACTGATCAGTTTTGTGGATTTGGCACCCAGCGTTTTGTCGCTCGCAGGGGTTCCTGTGCCCAAAAGCATACAGGGACAAGCTTTTATTGGTGGTCAAAAAGCCAAACAGCCTCGTAAATACATTTTTGCAGCCCGCGACCGCATGGATTCGGAATACGACCGGGTGCGGGCAGTGAGCGATGGCCGCTACAAGTACTTGCGCAATTACATGCCAGAATTGCCTTATTATCAAAGTATCGCCTACCGTTTGGACAATCCCATCATGCCTGATTTATTGCGATTGAAGGCGGAAGGCAAGCTCAATGCTGCCCAGATGCTGTGGTTCAGGCCATCCAAACCCCTTGAAGAACTCTTCGACACCCAATCCGACCCTTTTGAATTCAACAACCTGGCTGCTGATGCGGCCTATGCAGCCAAACTCGTGGAATTACGACGCGTGCACGAAAACTGGATCAAGCAATACGGTGACCTCAGTGCCCTTCCCGAAAAGGAAATGGTAGCCCGATGGTGGAATGGACAGGCTCATGCGCCAATCACAGAAAAACCAATCGTAAAATTGGCCCGGGGCTGGGCTCAGATATCCTGTCCCACCGCCAGCGCGTCCATCGCTTACCGCAAATCAGTAAAAGACAATTGGATGGTGTATGACCACCCGGTACAGGTACCCAAGAACGATTCCTTGTATGTCTGCGCGCAGCGGATTGGGTATGGGAAAAGTGAAGTTTTGAAGTTAAGTTTTTGAGTAGGGCTTAATTCATCAGGTTATTGCCTTTTGGCTTCAATCAATTTACCAAGGGCAATAGATTTCGAATTATAAATGGATAGCTTATCACACAAAAGGCAATACCCCAAATCAGGAAGGTTCGAGGTAGGCTTCCTGCATCTTCGTTTTCCAAATGAACCTCCTGCTTTGACTTATAAAAATAGTACCAAACGGAAACCTTTTGCCCTACCTGATAGGGGCAGGGTGTAACATAGTTGGTGGAATGGTGGCGATAAGAGCCTGAGCTGGTTTTAAATTCAACTACAGGAGCTTCTCCTTGTCCTTCGGTTTTACTGAACAAGGGGCCAGGATTTTGGCGGATTTCGATTACGGTGCCTTCGGTTTTTATCCCTCTTTTTTTTACCCGTTCAGGCAGTTGGGCACGATCAAACGAGAGGATCAGCAGGTAAGTGCCGACGAGTGCAAGCAGAGGCAGGTATTGGGTGATGGTGTTTAAGAATTCCATTGGGTTTGGACTTATGTGCGGGTTACACAGCTATTGTTTTGAACGAGAACTCTTCCTTTAAGAAGCCTTTTAAACTAAGATCTTCATCTACATCCGGCCAATGAACGCCGATGCCACCTCCGATGAGTTGTAAGTTTTGAAGTTGTTCGGGTGTGGCACTTGATAAACGGGAAGAAGTACTGATTTTACGCTGAAGAACTTTCTTGTTGTTTAGGATCACAAGCATTAAGTCCATATCAGGATAACCGTGAACTCCGGCTATACGTAGTCCCTGCTCAAAAATGATTTGTTCTAAGCTGGACTTTATCCCTTTTAGGCAGAAGCGCCAATGAGGACATTCCAAAGATACCTGATGTTATGGATATAATTATCAACAAGGGTGTTTTTGGAGGAGGTTAAAAATTGATTATGCCTCCA